>Ga0105160_1000223_pt1 | contig 28646 bp, 22 predicted proteins | sample GXS110809BmetaG_FD_89591 | JGI IMG/M metagenome (GOLD analysis project Ga0105160, IMG submission 89591) | Hot spring microbial communities from Gongxiaoshe hot spring, China to study Microbial Dark Matter (Phase II) - GXS 110809B | ecosystem: Environmental > Aquatic > Thermal springs > Hot...
CATGCAAAATGGTAAGGCAGGAAATGTCCGTCCTCCCTTTTCTCCCTCCTTCTCTATTCTATTTTTATTACAAAAGCATCATCATTACTACCATTGTAACTATTCCCAGTAATAAAAACATTACCATCGTTATCTATTGCTATTCCATTTCCAACATCATCTCCATTACCACCAGAGATGTTATTAAGAATAATCTTTCCTCCATTCCCAAAACTTCTATCCAAATTACCATTACTATCCAACTTTATAACATGAACATCCCAGAACTTTCCATTCCAGCTATCTGCTACAATATAAGCATTTCCATTACTGTCCACTGTTATTCCAGATCCCAAATTATAATTCCATCCTACAATGTTATCAAGAATAACAGCAGAGTCGTTATCTCCATCACCATCTATGTCCCTATTCAATGGTATTCCAAAATTGTTTGATACTTTTCCTACAATACTACTCCCTCCTTTATATCCACTTAAAAATAAAGCTACCATTAAAAATATCATTAACACTGCTATTACAACCGTTATTCTCATTATTGCCACCTCCCTCTTTTGAATATTTCTATTACTTCCGTTTTTCTCCTATATACTTTTTGCCAAAATTAAAACATAGGTAATGCAACCCTTAACAATACATATCTTATAATTCCCACCTCTCTTCATTTTTTCTTTTCTATACTAATAAAAAGGGAAATATTTGTTGCTAATAAATTTTTTTATAAGAGAGAATAAAAAAAGAAAAAGGAGTAAAAATCTATGAAAATAGTTGGTTATGTTTTAGGAAGCAAACCAAACTCACCCTATGAATTCTATTTCTTAGTTAATAAAGGAATAATTGTTCAGTTAGATGATGTAATATTAGTAAAAAGTCTCTACGAAAATAAGGAAATAATACACTTTGGGATTGTCAGAGAAATAATAAAATATACAGAAGCAAGCCAATACGCCATAGAAACAGAATTGATAATAGATAAAAAAATACCTTATATAAACGTGTCAATAGCAAAAGTTTTTGTGACAAGGATAGAACCTGAAATATACGTCCCTCCCGAACCATCCGCAGAAGTTTATCTATCCGATAAAACACATACCGAAATAGCATTATACTTCGATAAAATGGAAAACAAAATACCAATAGGATTTCTAAGAAATGACAGTAATGCCTACTTAAACTTAGACTTTGTCGATGGTTCAAATGGAGCACATGTAAACATTAGTGGTATGTCAGGGGTAGCCACAAAAACTTCATTCGCAACCTTCCTCCTATTCTCACTATTCCAAAAATCTCCCTATTCGAATAACTACAGAGCAATAATTTTTAACGTAAAATCCACCGATCTATTGTATCTTAACTATCCAAATAATTACAAAAATCTAAAAAACCATACAAAAGAAACAGTAGAAGAAGAATACAAAAAACTCGATTTACAGCCCTCCAATTTTAAAAATGTCAAAATTCTTATCCCTCCCAAAAAAAATTCAATAACAAAACAAATGGATGTATCAGACAGCTTAATTAAAGGTAACCTATACTACTTTACAATAACAGAAATATTCAAGAAAGAATTATTCAAATTCTTCTTTGTTGATGAAATTCATGACTTCCAAAGCTTAGAAAGAATAATATCCATCGTGGAAAAACATATGCAAAACTTAGCAGAAAAAACAGATACAGAGTTAGAAAAGCAAGGCATAATAAAAACACCAAACGGATACATAGAAAATTTAGAACAAACATTCGAATACATAAAAGAATACTTAGAAGAAAATTCAAATAGATTAAATGAATCAAAATCTACTATAAACGCTTTTTTAAGAAGGTTCAAAAAAATCAAAGATGATTGCAATTTTCTAACAGGGAGAACGGAAGAGCATAAAACAGACATAGTAAAATCAATAGAAGACAATCAGTTGACAGTAATAGATGTACATAATTTAAATGAGAAAGCAAAATTATTTGTTGTCTCATCAGTCCTCTATCTTATCTACCTTAAAAAGGAAGAAGAAAACGATATAAACAAGTATTTCTTTGTCATTGATGAATTAAATAAGTACGCTCCTGCAAACAATGATACACCAATAAAAGATGTTGTAGTCGATATAGCAGAAAGAGGAAGGAGTATAGGAATAATACTAATAGGGGCACAGCAAACAGCAAGTCAGATCGATCCTCGAGTTATTTCAAACTGTGCCATAAGAGTAATCGGAAGGTCAGACCCTTTTGAATTATCAAAAACTTTTTACTCATTTTTACCAGAAGATCTTAAGAAAAGAGCAATAATATTGAAACCTGGGAATATGATAATATCCCAGCCTGATTGTCCTGTACCTTTTGTAATCAAATTCCCCTACCCCTCCTGGGCTACACGAAAAGAAGAAGTATTGGAAGATAATATGAGTATAAAAAAGATTATTTTCTAATTCAAATCAAAATTAGGCAACTTACTACAGAAATTTATTACCCTTCTTAAACTTTACCCGAAAAAGTTAATTTGTTTTAAATACCTACAATCCCAATAAATATAATAAACATTCCAATAAAGAAAGCAAGGATAGACAAACCTAACCATAAGTATCTAAAATAAGATCTATGTGTTTTTCCGTCCTCCGTAACAATTTCAATAACTTCGAAATAAGGGAATAAAGCTCTTCTAAAATAACCTTTCATAACAGCATCTTTTCCTATTAATCCACTTGTTATAAAATAACCGTAAGCAAGATCACCCCATGAAATCCCTGTTCTATAATCAACATAAATAAACCCCGTATCATCCTGCAACAACACATCCTCACTTAGTATATATCCTGCCACTCCCCTACCCACAATTTTTCCTCTAATAATTGCAGGAACAGACCTTACCATAGATACCTTTGTTTTAGATAATAAATCAAAAATCTTGCATTCTTTAAAGCTACCTTTGTAAGTAAAAATCCACTTCATAACACTGCCCACTGAAAATCCCATTAACATAAAACCAACGGTTGCAGTTGGAGAAGATAAAAATGCAGAAAACAAAATACCCCCAACAAAAGCAATTAAAGTAAAATTCAACGGAGCATATTGGAAAAATAGATCAATCAAAAATTCATCCCAAAGGGAACCAGGAACTATATCAACAGATCCATCATCTTCCTTAGGTAAATAAGTAGGAACTTGAATAGAAAAAGGTAATCCAAGTTCCTTTGCTATTCTTGATAAATTCCTTATTCTTTTAGCAATAAGTGGATGAGTAGAAGATAATTCAAGAATAGAAGCCCACGGATTAAATAAATCCCACAACATCACTTTGCCAATTGCATCTATAACTCTATTACCAACATTTTCAACTACTGCTTCTATTGCAGCAACATTAGAATTCAAAACAGCAAGTGATACATTCTTAGCTTGCTTGTAATCCATTAAACCCAAAACCCTAAACGGAGATCTGTAAAACTGATTTCCTCCATCCTCTTGCTCACTACTTCTTGCACCGAAATTAAGTAAACCATAACCAACCTTAACAAGAGCAGTAGCTAACGCATTAGGATTCATCGTCGAATAAGCAGCAAAACTATCAGCATAATACTCCCTTAAACGAGAAAGATAAAGTATCACGTACTCACTAATAATATAAATAATGTAAGTTACTATAGCAAGAATAACGATAGCACCACCGTTTCTGCGAGAAGAAGATGATCTCACAAAATGCATTGCTATCCTATATACGTAATAAAGTATTACAGGAATCATAGCGGCAAGAGTCATAAATACAAAATCATAATGGAATATGTGCCCACATTCATGAGCAATAACAGCCTTTGCTTCCTCTTCATCCATAATCTCTAACAAACCCCTACTAATAACAATCCTCGCATTAGATGGAAAATTACCATAAGTAAAAGCAGTAGGTGTCATATCCTCAATAATACCTATCCTTGGAAATTTTACATTCCTTTCACTAAATAACTTCTTTATATACTCAGAAAGATAAGAAGGTAGTTCATCAACTGTTACAAAATTACATCTATACATAAACCTTAACATTAAATCATAAATAAAAGGAGAAAGGAAAAATTGAAGCATAATAAAACCAATCGTTATAAGCATCGAAATAGATAAAGCAAATCCTCCTTCCAACCCTGACAAATACAATAAAGTAGAAGAAAGAATAAAGACAACAAAATATAAAATTAACAAAATTGAAGATGATAAAAATGCAAACATTCTTCCTTCACCTCCCTTACTAAATTAAACCTTTGAATATAATTTTTCCTTAATGCTTTGATATAAATCTTCAAAGAAGAAAGGTTCCCCATCGTATTTATTAATCAATACACTCTTATTTTTGCCACCGAACATATAATACAACCTTCTTAACTGCCCAAAATAATTTTGCTCAACGAATATAATATTATCCATTCCTTCCAGAGCACCCTCCATCTTTTCTATCGGAAATGGATATAATACAACTGGTTTAACTAATCTAAAACTAACTCCTTCACTCTTATTTATTTCAATACAAACCTCTTTTACAAAATGATAATTAATACCATAAGCAACAATAGCAACCTTTGGATTACTACCAATATCCTCAAATTCAAAGAAGTAATCATTGAAATCAGCCAATTTTCTCATTCTCTTTTCAACCATTCTCTTCCTTATAGAAGAATTTTCAGTAATAAAACCTTTTTCGTTGTGCTCATTACCAGAAGTTTGAAATTGTAACCCCTTAACCGATGGTATAATCCTATAACTTATCCCATCTTCAGTAAATTGATATCTATACAAACGCTCATTAGGCTCATAATCTACATATTTACCCCTATCCACTTTTAATTCATCCAATAAACTATCATCAATGTATTTAGTAGTATATACATTTTCACCTAACTGTAGGTCAGAAAGAATTATAACAGGTAACTGGTATTTTTCAGCAAGATTGAAAGCTTGGAAAGTATAAACAAACATTTCATATGGATTAGATGGGAAAATAACTATTTTTTCAGTATCCCCATGTCCTAAAAATAAGGACATCAAAATATCGCCGTCTTCAGTTTTTGTAGGTAATCCAGTTGAAGGCCCCCCTCTTTGAATATTAGCAATAACTATAGGAGTTTCAGTCATGTATGCATATCCTATAGCTTCAACCATCAATGAAAATCCGGGTCCAGATGTAGCAGTCATAGCTCTTACACCAGCCAAAGAAGCCCCTATAACCGAGTTAATAGCCGATATTTCATCCTCAGTCTGAACAGCTACACCCCCAAAATTACCAATATTTTTTACCATAAATTCCAGTATACTGCTTGCAGGAGTAATTGGGTAACCCGCAAAGTACTTGCATCCTGCAGCCAATGCCCCCATCGCTAATCCTTCATTACCACTCATTATCATTCTTTTAACCCCATCACTACCTTTAACAACCTTGTAAGGAAGTATAGAATTATCACTTAGGAATTTCTTGGCAAAATTATACCCTTCCAAAAAAGCTCTCTTATTCTTTTCAACAATTTCCATAGATTTTTTAGAAAACCTCTTTTCAATTTGATCCATAACATAAGAGTAATCCATTCCATCAAAAAGCGCAATAGAAGCACCCAAACTAACCATATTCTTTGATATTGCAGTTCCTGTAATATCACGTGCTATTTTCGACAACGGAATCGCCAACTTTATACAATCAACCTTATCCAAATCAGTAATGCCACTTTGCTCATCAAATATAACTATAGTTGAACTTTTTATCTGCTCCTTTGAAACTAAAATAGCATTTTCATCAAAAGCTATTAAAACATCTAATTTTTTGACCCTTGCAAAAACAGGGTTTTCAGAAAACCTCACTTCAAAAGTTGTGTTTCCTCCCTTTATTCTTGACGAATACTTTCTATATGTTGCCAATTCAAATCCATTACGAAATACATTCATAGCAAATATATGTCCTGTAGAATCTATACCTTCTCCCTGCTCGCCTGATATCTTCCAAACGTACTGCATAGTATCCTCCTTTATCCTTTAACTACTCCTATAGGTCTAAGTTTTGCAACAATAGAAGATATTCCTGTTTTTTCAACGATATCGACAATTATAGAAGCATCCTTATAAGCCTCAGGAGCTTCTTCAACAACAGTTGCCTTACTTGAAGCCCTTACGTCAATCCCTTGTTCTTTTAACCTTTTTAACAATTGATTGTAATCTATTTCTTTTTTTGCTTGATTTCTACTCTTTACCCTACCTGCTCCATGACAAGTATGTGAACATGTCAATTCATAAGCTTTTTCAGTACCAAGTAAAACAAAGGAATATCTTCCCATATCTCCTGGTATAAAAATAGGTTGTCCTATAGGTTTATAAATATCAGGTAAATTAGGAGAATTAGGAGGTAAAGCTCTTGTTGCTCCCTTCCTATGCATCACCAATTTCTTACCCTTGTACTCCTCAATCGTAGCCATATTGTGACTAATATCGTATACTAAATCAATTGTTACTGATTTACCAAAAACTTCCCTAAAAGCCCTTCTAATTTTATAGGTTATAATCTGTCTATTAAGATGAGCAAAATTAGCAGCTGTGTTCATTGCAGTTATGTATTTTTGTCCTTCATTACTTATAGCAGGCACGCAAGCCAACTGCTTATCTCTAACCTTGATACCATACTTATCCATACTTTTCAACATCAGATTTATGTAATCTGTAGCTATCTGATGTCCAAAACCTCTGGATCCACAGTGAATCATTAAAACAATCTGATTTTCTTTTAATCCCATAATTTGAGCAGCTTTTGAGTTGTATATTTTTTCAACCACTTGAAGTTCAAGGAAATGATTCCCAGATCCCAAAGTTCCCAATTGCGTTCTTCCTCTTTCAATTGCCTCAGAGCTTACATTATCAACATCTATAAAATTTTTCACACCTTTATCCTCAACAAGTTCTATTTCGTCTTTAGTCGCCATATCATTTTCAACAGCCCATTTTAAACCTTTCTCTAAAACTTTTTTAAACTCATTTTTAGAAAATCTTATATCACTTTCAGAAGATACCCCAGAAGGTACATACTCAAACAACTTATCCAACAACTTCTCTTTTAGAGTATTTCTCAATTCATTAAAAAATAAATTAGTTCTCAACAATCTGACTCCACAATTTATATCAAACCCTATTCCCCCTGGCGAAATAACTCCGCCATTATTATAATCTGTGCAAGCGACAGCACCAATCGGAAACCCATATCCCCAATGAACATCAGGCATAACAAAAACTTTTTCAACACCTTGCAAATTAGTCACATTAACTATCTGCTCAAAAGATTGATCACTTAAAACACTTTCTATAATTTCATCGTTTGCAAAAACAAGTGCAGGAACCAAAGATACCCCTTCTCTATAAACTTTATAAATGAAGCTGTCTATTTTTTCTATTTCCTTTACTTTCATTTTATACTTAAGCTATAGCTTACTTAACTAAGTATTTTACTCAATTACCTCCTAATACATTAATTTTTTATCAATACATTTGTTCCTTTCCAGAAAATTTTCCTCTAAATACAAAATAACTATAATAGGTATACAATAATACAATAGGAACACCAACAGCTAAAATAACAATCATAGCAGTTTGAGTTACAGGAGAAGAAGAATGATTAATTATGTTTATTCCATTTCCATCCAAACCTCTAACAATAAAAGGATATTGTATCAACCCTACCAAAGCCCAACTTAATAATAAATTCAACGTTGACAACCAAAAATGATAAGCTTTTATGAAAAACATAGCAATACTAACAACAACGATTAAAGAAGCAACAACCCAGTAGAAAATAGATAAATCTTTAAACATATGATGTGTCCAAAATACAAATACTACGAAAAGAATTAAGAAAATAGAGTTAGAAAGTTTCATTATGTTAATCGCTCTGTTATTTATCTCTTCTCCTTCAACCTTTATCAATACATAACCCATAGCATGAGTTATAATTAAAGACATTCCAAGTAATCCAACTAACAGTGCATATGGTCTAAGTAGAGTGAAAAAATCACCAGTATACCACATTTCCTCATTTAATGGTATTCCCATAATAACATTTCCCAAAGCAACCCCAAACAATAAAGAAGGTATTAGATTTCCTATAAAATAGGCATTATTCCAAAAATTCCTTCTCTCCTTATCTTTTAAGTAAAGTTCAATAGAAGCTACAGAAATTATTATAGAAACAAGAACGACAAAAAGTGCTAAGAAAAAACCACCAAATATGGTAGCATATGACTGAGGGAAAGCACCCCACATAACGACTGCAGCCGCAATTAACCAAACACCAGCTCCATCCCAAAATGGAGCAACAGAATTAAGTACCGCCTTCTTTTCTTCCTCACTTTTCGCCAGGAAAGGAAAAACAGCACCAGTTCCCAAAATCGGACCATATAAGAAAACATACATAAAGAAAGCTACACCTAAAACTATATAAAGCACATGTTGAGTAAATAATCCTTCCATAAAACTACACCTCCCCTGCAGGTTGAGCTACTACAGAAGATTCACTATCCTCAGCTTTAAAATCTTTTATTATCCTCATTATTAAGTAATAAGCAACATATGCTAAGAATAAATACAATACTAATAAAACTACGATTGTAAGCAAAACATTGAAAGCATTCAAATTAGGAGCCAAAGCATCCTTTGTTTTCAATACCCCGTATATCACGTAAGGTTGTCTACCTATTTCTGCAGTATACCATCCCGCAGTATTAGCAACCAAAGGTAACCACCAAGAATGCATAACAGCTTTTAAGAATTTTTGGTTATCATACTGCTTTTTCCATATTAAGTATAGCCCTATTAAACCAAGTAATGCAAAGAATGATCCCAAGAATATCATTATTCTAAATGTATAGTAAGTAATAGCAACTGGTGGATGCTCTTTAACAACGGTTCCATCAGGAAGAGTTTTAACAAATTCTTTTATCCCCTTCATTTCTATATTCAAATCTAAGTGAGGAGGGAAAAATTCTATGCCGTAAAGGATAGCATTTAAAAAGGGAATACCTATTTCTATGACATTTCTCTGATTTTTTTCGTCAACGATAGCAATAACAGACATTGGGATATTAGGTCCCCTTTTTGTATCCCACATTGCCTCAAAAGCAGCAATTTTAGCAGGTTGATACCTAAAAGCAACCATTGCTTGTAAGTGACCTGTAAAGAACTGTGCAAACGCAGAAAAAGCAAAAACTATAAATGAAATCCTTAGAAGTGTTGAAGCAAACTCACCATTATTTTTCTTAGTAAAAACATAATAAGCTCCGATTGCAGAAGTTAGCAAAGAAGCAGTTATCCAACAAGCTATAGTGGTATGTAACATTCTAACTATAGTAGAAGGATTAAAAACTGCCTTAAACCAATCAACGATTATAACTTTGTCAATTTCGCCAGTAGCAGTCCTTATTATTTCATATCCAGCAGGTGTTTGCATCCAACTATTTGTAGCCAAAATAAAGAAAGCTGAAAGGTGAGTTCCTAAAAATACCATCAAAGAAGAAAACCAATACATAAATTTAGGTATCCTGTTTTGTCCAAAAAGTAATAGACCAATAAAAACTCCTTCTAAGAAAAATGCAAAAACACCTTCTGCTGTTATCGTTATACCAATCAAATCAGCTGCTATTTTTGAAAATTTTGACCAATACATACCAAAAGAAAAAGATAAGGTAAAACCTGTAACAACACCAATAACAAATATTACAGCTAAAATTTTAACAAGCAACTTTGATATCTCGTTATAAACCTCCTTCCCCTTTATTAGATATAATGTTTGAAAAAGTAAAATCAGAAACGAAAGACCGATTGTAATAGGTGGGAATATAAAGTGAAAGGTAGTAGCTAATGCGAAATGTATCCGTGCTAACAATAATTCCATACTTATCCTCCCCCTTTCCTATTATACTGTTCAACACAAAATCTAATCATCCTTTGCCAAAATAAACCAAAAAAGGAAACTCTATTTCAATATTGAACAATCTTAATAGAAATGATTTTTTAAAAAATCAATGAAAATTCCAAAATGTCTATAAATGAAAAAATAAAGAAACTAAGAAACGATTACTTAATAAAAATAACACTAACATCATTAATAATATCTTTTGTACCATCATGTTCATTGTTTATGATTCTCTTGATAACTTTATTTTCAAATACAACAAACATAACCATCCTGTTTATCTTTTGCTTAATTTTATTATTTTCAATCATATTCTTTTTCTTATCATCCGCACTTCTATTAGGAATCTTCATGAATTCAAAATACAATACTTCAGTAAGAGCCTTAATTATCCAAGAAATCCTAAATAACCTGAATATGCAAAATATTATATACCTACAAAATTTTACCAATTCAGCTTTAGCACATAATTTTCCCGTAGCCAATATTTTTAAACCCAAAGAAACCCTATCCACTATTTTGCATTTTGGTATAAGACACTCATTTAATACATACTTCGAATTTGTAAAAAATAATCTAAAAATAATAGGAACAGAAATAGTATATTACATATCATCAAGAAGCACTCTCAGAAAAGATATTCAAGGAGGGATACTCCTAAAAATTTATCCACCTCAAAACATAAACTTACCCACAGAATTCGTTTATAACGACGGACAATCACTATATTTTTATTTCCCTTACAAAGAAAAATGGAATTTCTCCCTAATATCAGAACCTAATTATCAACCACTCCTACAAGAAATAAATTATATAATTTTATCAATATGAAAAAATTAAAATCAACGATAAAGATAATTCTGTTAATCATTCTTTTCTTAATATACCATTTTTCCTTTAATCTTATTTATTGTCAATGTCAGAGTGAAATGAATAAATCTTGCTGTTGTAATTCCTGTAAATGCCCTAAATTAAATCCACAACAAGATAAAGACAACGAAGTTATCAATACAGAAATATCAATCTTTCTTCCCTTAAAATATGCCAAAATAAATGATTTAACAAAAGAAATAAAAACTATTTTCCTACATTTTTCCCTAAAGTTTTTCTTCCTCATAATTGACTGGATACTAACCGTTAAGATAATTTGTTAATACCTTCTTAAAAAATTCTAATAACTCTAAAAATTCAAATTTTTCTTATTTAATCCTACTTTACCCAAGTTGAATATTTTAGGAGGGAAAAATGATTGGGAAAATGGTGATTATAATTTTAATCATACTTATACCAACATTTGCTGCACAAAAGCAAGATAATTTCAATGAATTCCAAAATGAAATAAACAAGCTCATTAATTTAGCAACAATATACAACCCCGAAATATTAAAATATGACCAAATGCTCAAAGAAAACTATTATCTATCTCAAAGCATCATTTACGAAAAAGAAAAAATGATCTCCATAGGCACCTCAATAGATACAACTAACTTTTTACCCACTAAAAAAGAACCTATGTCAGGTCTATCAATAATGTATTCCTTAAAAAAACCAAATAATTTACAAGAATCCTTTAGAACAGAAATAATCAACCAAAAAATAATAGAAACCCAGAAACTACAAAACTTAAACAATATCGCTAAATCTATTAAAACAAATTTACTAAACATAATAACTAACAAAAAACTAATAAAAAAATATGAAGAAATAGAAAAACTATACAAAGAAATCTTAGAATTAGCAAAAAACGATTACAAATACTCAAAATCAAAACTATCACAAATATACTCCATAATTTCAGAAATCTACAATATACAAACCGAAAAAGTAAAGCTAAACCAAGAAATAATAAATAACAAAATAGAAATCTATAATTTAATCGGAATACCAACACAAATTGAAATTAACACAGAAAATTTAGAAATTAACCAAAATATAGAACAGAAAATATTCAACAACCCAGAACTCAAAATTAAAAATCTACAAATTGAAAAAACCAAATTAGAAATAGAAAAAGAAAAAAAGAAATCCGAAAACCAATTTTCCATTGAATACATGCTCAGACCACAACTACCATCCATGATTTACCTACGCTATTCCTTAATTCTACCCAACAAAAATCAACAACAACTATTAATTAACTCAATAAACTGGAAACTCGAAAATTTAAAAACAGAATACCAACAAAACTACAAAGAACTTTATTACCAACACTTACAAATTCTTAAACAAATAGAATACACCAAAATAGAACTAAATATAACTCAAGAAAATATAAAAAACGTATTAAAACAAATAGAACAGCTAAAAGTAGAATACCAATATAACAAAACAGAATTAAATGAAATAATTGAAGCAATAAAAGATCTTAAAAATCTTCAAATAAATGAGTTAAAATATTACCAAAGTATAAACTTAAAACTAATAGAACTAAAATACCTAAACGGCCAAATATTTGAATAAAGGGGTGATTAAACAATGATAAAAATTATACTCATTCTTTTGTTGTCAATCACTTTCATCTTCAATTCTTGCAACATAAAAGAAAAACAAACGACAAAAGAAACAGAAAAAACAGGAATTCACCATCAAGAGCATGTTATCTATACCTGCCCTATGCACCCACAAATAAAACAAGACAAACCAGGTGATTGCCCCATCTGTGGTATGAAACTTGTCCCTCAATCCAACACACAAACAACTAACTCAAATATAAACTACATTGAACATGAACACAAACATGGTTTAACAGATACACAAACAAAAACTTCTTCAATAAACATAATTGAAGCATCAATAGGAATACCCGAATATATAGTAGATTACAAAATAGTAAAAAACACCTTCCAAACGATAGCATACACTGAAATAAATCAATCATTTCTTTACAATCTAACTTTTTTTAATTCCACTTTTATTATAGAAGATACCTTCAATACATTCGAAGGGCAATTTATAAAGAAAAATCAACCGCTATTAAAAGTAAAGAGCTTTGAAATAGAACAAACCAAAAGAGAATTAATGTTATCCCCAAAATTTTCTGAAATTATAAAACAAAAATTAAATTTTTTAAGGAGTTATTCCTTTGGAGTTTTGACATCAGATAATGTAGTTAGAGCACCCTTTGATTGTGTAATAGTAAAGAAATATTTCAACAACGGTTCAACTGTAGAACCTAACCAACCTATTTACACATTTTCAAAAGATATTTGGATAGTAGCAGAAGTCCCCATTTCCTACTACAATCAAATTTATCCACAAAGAAAAGTAAAGATAAAATTTAATAACGAAGAATATTTTTCATTTATAGAAACAATATTATTTGAAAGCAACAAAGATTCAAGAGTCCTAAGAGTAAAGATTAACTATCCCAAAGAACTTAATCTAAAATCTATAAACATACCTGTTGAAGTAAAGTTTGAAGACAGTGAAGAAATCCTTGCTGTACCTTATGAAAGCGTCCTGAATTACGGAAATAAAAAAATTGTCTTTAAAAAAATAGGAGAAAACAAATATAAACCCGTAAGGATAGAAGTTGGAAGAATTTTCTGGGATGAAGACCAAGGTTACTATGAAGTTAAAAACGGTATAAACAAAGGCGAAATAATAGCAAAAGACGGATACTTCCTTTTAGATAGCGAAACCAGAATAAAAGGATTGGAGGGAAATTAAATATGGTCAAATTTCTTACAAAATTCTCAAGCCTTATCATATTCATGAGCTTAATCTTAATAATTTACATAAATCACTACATATTCGTATCTAAAAAAATCAAAATAGATGTTATTCCTGATTTATCTGATAAACAAATCATTATATACTGCAAGTTTGAAGGGCAATCACCAAAGGTTATCCAAGACCAACTAACCTACCCACTAAGCACAGCTTTATTAGGATTACCCGGTGTAAAGTATGTAAGAACTTACACAATGGCAAACTATTCTCTTATTTATGTTATCTTAAAGGAAAATACTGACTTATATTGGGCAAGGAGCAGAGTTTTAGAAAAAATTCCGCAAGTAGAACTGCCAGAAGAAGCAAAAGTAGAATTAGGTCCAGATGCAACAGGAGTTGGTTGGGCATTCCAATACGTCCTAACATCAAATGAACTAAATTTAGCAGAATTAAGAGATCTAAATGATTTCTACATCAAATACAGATTATTAAGCGTTGATGGAGTTTCCGAAGTAGCGTCCATCGGAGGATTTCAAAAAGAATACAGGATAACAATCGACCCCCTGGAATTGGCTAAATACAAAATTGAACCCTTGCAAATAGCTGAAATCATAAAAAACAATAACATAGAAGGAAGCGGAAAATATATAGATATATCCTCTTTAACTACTATAATCCAAACAAAAGGATATTTCAAATCCCTAAAAGATATCGCCTTAATACCAATAAATGAGAATCTAAAACTGAAAGATATCGCATCCATAAATATAGTGCCATCCTTAAGAATGGGAACCACAGATTACAATGGACAAGGAAATACAGTCGGAGGAATAGTAATAATCCGACAAAACGCAGATACGTACCAAACTATACAAAAAATAAAACAAGAAATCCAAAGGCTTAATCTTCCCAAATCAGTAAATCTCATTCCCGTATACGACCGATCCTTCGTAATAGAAGAATCAATAAAAGGATTAATAAAGGATATATCCAAAGAATTGCTTATCACCATCATTGTAGTTATCGTTTTCATTCTCGATTTCAAACTATCAATAATAATCTGCTATCTTATAATTTTGGGGGTACTATTAACGATTTTTGTTTTTAACTCAATCGGTATAACTTCAAACATAATGTCTTTGGGAGGATTAATTTTGTCAGTAGGAGCAATGATAGATGCAGGAATAGTTATAAACGAAAATTATCACCGAAAATTAGAAGGATACCAAAAAATTATGAATTCAAACCTCAAAATATATTCAAATTTTCTAACCAATAGATTTATCGATTTACAAAAGATAAAAAAAATATTCTTAGAGAATACTTTAAGAGAGGTTGGATTTCCGATATTTGTTGCTTTATTAATCGTTGCATTATCTTTTGTTCCGTTTCTCTATTTGAGTGGACAAGTTGGAAAACTATTTTATCCATTGGTCATAACTAAAACGATTGCAATGCTAATAGGGTCTATTCTTTCGATACTGTTAGTTATTCCCTTCCTCCATCTTTTTGGCATATGGAAAGTAATACCAGAATTGAAAAACCCTATAAATTACCTTTTAGAAAAGACATATAGCATTATTTTTTATCCGTTGATAATTTTTAGATTTTTGTTAATTATCTTACCAATTATAGGAGGTTATTATTTTTTTAATTTATTGTTTTCTTTAAAAACTGAGTTTTTACCTTACTTAAGGGAGTTTTCATTAATGTATATGCCAACAACTATAACAGGAATAACAATAGATGAAGCACAAAGGTTATTAACATACCAAGATAAAGTAATAATGACAGTTCCAGAGGTTTATAGTGTTTTTGGTAAAGCAGGTAGAGCAGATACAGCAACTGACCCCGCCCCACTATCTATGATAGAAACCATCATAACCCTTAAACCATTACATATGTGGAGAAAAAACCTAACCTATGAAAAACTAATAGAAGAATTAGATAAAAAATTACAAATACCAGGTGTTGTAAACGGATGGACCCAACCAATAAAAGGTAGAATTGACATGATAACAACAGGAATACGAACACCATTGGGAATAAAAATCATGGGAACAGATTTAAACACGATATATAAAGAATCATTAAAGATCGAGGAAAAATTGAAAAATTCAAACATTTTTAACACAGTCTTCGCCGAAAGAACCAATATCCAACCATACATAACCATAGAATACGATAGAAATCAACTTCAATTAAGAAACCTTAACATTTCAGATGTTCAACAATACATTGATTACTTGTTTAACAACAAACCAATCTCTACTTTCATAGATAATGTAAAAAGATACCCTATAAGTTTGGGAGTATATAACTCAAGAAAATACAACATAGAATCTTTTCCGATCTATGTGAAAAATCAATTTTTCAAACTTTCAGATGTAGCAAGAATAAAATACGAGTATTCATTTTCTGAAATAAAAACAGAAAACGGCCTATTCGTAAATTATATATACCTTGTTCCCAAAGCTAATCAAGATATTAACAACATTTTGAAAGAAACCGATAACATAATAAAAACTAATTTACCAAGCGGCATATCTTATGAATACAGTGGAGAATTCAAATATTGGCAAGAAACGATAAATAACCTTTCTATTATAGTTCCACTTGTCTTATTCATCATCGTTTCACTTCTCTTCATTATTTTTGGCAATTTCAAAGATGTTTTTATAGTTCTTTATTTACTACCTTGTGCAATGTTAGGTAGTGTATTATTTTTACATTTTTTCAAAGAAAGTTTATCGGTTGCATCGATAGCTGGAATAATTTCGACGATGGGTATAGCCGTAGAAATGTTAGTTATAATGATGGTTTATATAAAAAATTCTCTAAATACAACAAAAGATTTATATACTGACATATTTAATGGAGCAGTAAAGAGAGTAAGACCAAAAGTAATGACAGCCGTAACAATATTTATATCTTTAATACCGATTGTTTATAGCACAGAAATAGGAAGCGAAATATTGAAAGCAATCGTTATTCCTATGATAGGAGGGACGATAACTTCATTCCTGACAGCCTTAATTATCATCCCACCTTTTTACTATTTCCTACTCACAGTTTTTAGTAAAAAACGGAAGAAAATCACGGGTATTTAGATAGTATGCTATAAAGGAAAATAGCTAAACTTTTAGTATTGAGGACGTTATTTTTTTTAACGAATGCTTTTCGCGCCCATTTAACTCCCCATTCCATGTAATCAAGTTGTTCTAAACTATGAGCATCAGTATTTATTACAATATTTATTTCTCTGTTTTTCAACAACCTATAATCAATAATTAATTGGTAATCAATATCCAATCTATCCAAATGAGAGTTTATTTCAATAAACTTTCCTTTGCTATTAGCATAGTCAAATATTTCAAATATTTTTTCATTACTCAAATTAATTGGATCTCTTATACCTAAAACTCTGGTAGTAAGGTGGCAAAGAATTAGTCCTTTCTGTTTTTCAAGTGCATTCTTCAGTCTACGAAAATTTAATTCTTCGCTTAACTTAAAATCAGAATGTATGGAAAGATTAAGGTAATCCAATTTTTTTACCAATTCCATAGCTTGTTGATTTTTATCAGAAAATAAATCTCCATTAGGGTCTATGTTTTCTTCCACTGCCCAAAATATCCTTAACCCATCTAACTCCCTTAAATTCGCATATTCTTCAGCCCTTTCAAGAAAATAATCTACGTGGTCAGAGATTCCCACATATTCATACCCCTTTTTCTTACAGTATTTAACTATCTCTTCTAAAGTATTCCTGCCGTCAGAAAAATTAGTATGCACATGCAAATCCCCTTTAATATCCTCAAAATTTACTAAATCCTGGAAATCATCTTGTTTAGCTATTTCAAAAATATTTGGGTAATCCACAAGTTCAGGAGGGATTGGATTAACACCCAAATAATCAAAAAAAGAATCTAAAGAATAAATCTTTAATTCTCTCCATTTGCTTAAAAAACTCTCCAATTCATCATTGGTATGTTTAATAAAGTTATCAGGAAAATACCTACCATTGAATAAAAAATAAACATAATAAGGCAAATAATCTTCAGATATAACAAATATCAGCGGTACTTTACATAAGTTAGTTTTAAAAATAAAAATCTTCTCTTTTTCAATGCTTATCATTCTATCGATTTCAAAACTAACTTCAATGCTTTGTAGAAATTTAACAGGGCAAAAATTGGGCTCTCTAACAATGAAGCAAATATTTTCTATTATTCTATCAAACCTAAGAACAGAACCACTTTCTACAAAATTAACTCCCCTACCCCTTAATTCTTTTTTTATGAAACTGTAAAATCCATAGACTTCATAAAAAAAACCTTTACCGTATTTGAAATTTATCAGAAAATTAGCAATCTGATAAAATTTTTCGAATAACAAATGATAACTAATATAATACCCTTCCTTACGAAGTAAATCATGTAATGAAATAAAAAACTCGTGGTTTATGTTTTTCAAGTCGCTTAAAGTAGAAATATCAAAATTAAGTTTTTCAAAATCAATATCAATTTTAAAACCCAAAATTTCATTCAAAATGTAACTTATAATTTTGCTTTTAAATTTCTTTATGGTTCGAAATTTTTTAAATTCTTCAAATTTTGATATTAAATTTTTATCCCAGAATTTTTCTGAATAATTTATTTCTTTTTTATCATCCGACCCCAATCTTTCCCATACAAAACTCTTAAGAAAAGATAACTTTCGTTTATAATACTTAATCTTTCCCAATTCATTTTTTTCAAAAAACGAAACAACAAAGACATAATCTTCAAAACTTTCCAGAAATTTCAATAACATATTCAAGTTTTGGAGATGATCAACTTTCCTTGTATATCGATTTTCTTCACTTCAGTAGGTTTATTTAGTATATTTACTATTATTCCAAGGGCTATCCAATTAACTATCATAGAAGTTCCACCATAACTTATAAAAGGCAAAGTTACACCAGTAGCTGGAAGTAAAGATAAAGTAACAGACATATTAATAATAGCATTCATAAAAATCAAAAATCCTAATCCAAACAAAACTAATTTATAAAAAACATCATTTATTTTCATGCTTTTATATATGATAACAGAGAAAAAAGCGAAGAAAATGAAAAGAACGATCAAATTTCCAACTATTCCTAATTCTTCCCCAATAACGGAATATATGAAGTCGGTATGTTTTTCGGGCAGGTAATAATTCTTAAGGTTTCCATTACCAAAACCAACACCCCATATATACCCTCTTCCATGTGCTATTAAACTTTGTATTATGTTATAACCATACCCCAGAGGATCCTTCCATGGATCAATAAAAGCTAATAATCTCTTGATTCTATAGCTTTTGGTAAACAACAATATCCAGAAACCAATAAAAGAAAAAGTAGCAAGCGGAAGGAAATGCCATAAAGGAGTTCCCCCAACAAACATTATAACCAAAAATAAAGCAGCAACAACAGAAGCATTACCTAAATCAGGCTCAAGATTTATAAGTAAAGCAAATATAAGCATTAACAAAAAAGGGGGCACAAATCCTTTTTTAAAATCTTTAACCATATCCATCCTGTTGGAAATAAAATAAGCAGTGTATAAAACAATAGTTAATTTGGCAAACTCAGAAGGTTGGATATTAAAAGGTCCTATACCAATCCATGCCTTTGAACCATTAACCTCTATCCCCAAAGGCGTTAAAACCAAAACCAAAAGAAAAATATTAATAACAATAATAGGAATAAGCAATTGCTTTATCTTGTCGATACCTATTTTATTAACCACAAAAAACAAAATAATTCCAACTGTTAAGGACAAAAGTTGCTTAAAAACTAACGAAATATCAAAAGAAGCAGAATAAACCATAGCAACACCAAACAAAGATAACACTAAAAATACAAAGAATATCAGCTTACTCAAAAAATTCATATAAAATTAATCAAACAATTCACTTATTGATTTTTTCAAGTATATTCTTTTTATAACTTCAGATATCAGATTAGAAATTGAAGAGACGATTATTTTTTGATTAGTATTTTTAAGGGGGATGGTGTCAGTGACAAACATTTTTTCTATTGGAGATTTATCGAGTAATTCCAATGCGTTGGATGAGAATACTGGATGAACTGCCAATGCATATATTTTATTAGCTCCCATAGCTTTCAATTTTTCGGCAGCTCTAACTAAGGTCTTAGCAGTAGAAACCATATCATCAACGATAATCACATTCTTGTTTTCTATTTCACCCACAACCTCCATGGATTCTACTTCTTCTATATCGGGTCTTCTTTTAAACATCACGGCAATAGGTAATCCCATTTTTTCTGAATACATTCTTGCTCTTATAACACTACCCGCATCAGGAGCAAGAATAACAAAACTATCTTTATCCACTTTCCCAATATATTCCATAAACGCATTTACAAGTGCCCTATAAGCATAAAGGTTATCGACGGGTATATCGAAAAATCCTTGTATAGCAGGAGCATGAAGATCAACTGTAACAACCCTATTAGCTCCCGCGACAGTTATTAAGTTGGCCACTAATTTAGCGGTGATTGGTTCTCTTCCCGATACTTTCTTTTCCTGCTTTGCATATCCAAAATATGGTATAACAGCAGTAATACTATTAGCTGATGCTCTCTTAACAGCATCAATTATTATCAACAATTCCATTAAATTATCATTAACAGGTGGACAAGTAGATTGAATAACAAATACATCCTTCCCTCTAACATTTTCCAAAATTTTAACCCTTACCTCACCATCAGAAAACTTAGAAACTATACTATTAGCTAACGGAATATCAAGAGTATCAGAAATTTTCTTTGCCAATTCAAGATTAGAATTACCACTTATAAGAACCAATCTGTTGAAAATATCCTTGTTTTCCTCAATTTCTTCGCTTTGAGGAGTAATCATATTTATCCTTTTTACAAAGCTGATTACTCAGCTTTGGTTAGAGTATTTTTATTCCGCCTCTAACAAGCGGACAATAAAATAACAATTTTTTATTTTTTAGAAATCTATCTTTTCAGATACAGATCTTCCTTGTAAGAAGTAGAGTAAATAATCAGGACCTCCTGCTTTGGCATCAGTACCCGACATGTTAAATCCACCAAAAGGATGAACACCGACAATAGCACCCGTACATTTCCTGTTAATGTAAAGATTACCGCAATAGAAATCTTTTACAGCTTTATCGATATTATATCGATTTTCACTAAAAACTGCACCCGTAAGTCCATATTCAGTTGAATTAGCAATATCTATAGCTTGGTTGAAATCTTCAAATTTCATGACCGCTAAGACAGGTCCAAATATCTCTTCTTGAGCAATTACATCATTAACTTTTACATCTTCAAAGATAGTAGGTTGGATATAGTATCCTTTATCTTCTAACAATTTGCTACCTCCAAAAACAAGTTTATTTTGTTTTTTTCCGATTTCAATGTACTCTAATATTTTATCTTGTGCAGCTTTATTTATAACAGGTCCCATAAATTTATTTTCCTTAGGCAAACCAACTTCAATATTTTTTACCTTTTCTACAAACAAATTCATAAACTTGTCGTATATGTTTTTGTGTAGTAGTAATCTCGAGCAAGCTGAGCACTTCTGTCCTTGATACCCATAAGCAGAAACTAAAACGCTATTAACAGCATAATTAAGGAATTCCTCATCTTTAATATCATCAACGATTATTGCGTTTTTCCCACCCATTTCAGCAATAACTCTTTTTAGATGTTTTTGTCCTGGTCTAACAATAGAAGCTTCTTTGTATATATTTATCCCAACTTCTTTAGATCCTGTAAATGCTATCATTCTAACTAAAGGATGTTTAACGAGATAATCCCCTACTACACTTCCTCTTCCAGATAGAAAGTTCAAAACTCCATCGGGCAATCCAGCTTCTTTCATTATCGAATAGAAGAAATAAGACATAAAGCAAGAGTCATTAGCAGGTTTGAGAATAACAGTGTTACCTGTAACAAGAGCAGCGATAGACATTCCTGCAGGAATAGCAAGCGGGAAATTCCATGGTGGTATAACTAACACAACACCCAAAGGTAAGTAGTGATAATAATTTTTTTCTCCTGGGAATTTCAGGAGTTTTGGTTTATTTTCATATAGTTCTATCATTTGTTGAGCATAGTATTCAAGGTAATCAATAGTTTCAGCAACATCAGCATCTGCTTCGGCATAATTTTTACCAACTTCTAATATCATCCAAGCAATAGCCTCAAACCTTCTTTGTCTGAGAATGTTTGCAGCTCTGAAGAATATATGTGCCCTTTGATAAACATCCAATTTTGACCATGTTTTAAATGCTTCATAAGCTGCATTTACTGCTGATTCTGCTTGTTCTATTGAAGCATCTTGGAAAACTCCAACTACTTGCGAAAAATCACCAGGATTGATAGATTTTATCTTATTATTGGAATAATATTCTTTACCACCTATAAATAAAGGATATTCCTTGCCTAAATTTGATTCTGCGAAATCTATTGCATCTCTTATTTTCTTAACCACATTTGGGTCTGAAAGGTTTAAAAAAGGTTCTGTTTGGTAATCACTTTTATTATACGACAGGTTTTCTTTTCTTATCATTGTTTGCATAAGAACTACCCCCTTATACGATAACTTACAATAATAAATTTCCATAAAAAAAACCAAATCCTCCTTCAATAAATTTTCGCTTTTTAGCAAGGATAAAAGTAGATTTGGTAAAATTAATAAAATATGACAACAATATTGGCAGTCAAAAAAAATAATAAGTTAGTGATAGCAGGAGATGGACAAGTTACTTTTGGTAATGCTTATTCGATAAAGAACACTGCCAAAAAGATAAGGAGGATGTATAAAGACAGTGTTTTAAGTGGTTTTGCTGGAAGTGCAGCAGATGGACTTGCTCTATACGAGCGACTTGATAAGAAACTTGAAGAATATAACGGTAATCTAAAGAAAGCAGCAATAGAATTAGCAAGGGAATGGAGAACCGATAAAATTTTAAGAAGATTAGAAGCAATGATTGTTGTTGGAAATAAAGATACTTTATTAATCCTTTCAGGAAATGGTGATATAATAGAACCCGATGATAACATAGCAGCCATTGGCTCAGGAGGACCATACGCATACGCAGCAGCAAAAGCACTATACGATAACACAACATTAGACCCCTATGATATCGTATTAAAAGCTATGAATATAGCTTCAAACCTCTGCATCTTCACAAATTCCAACATTACGATAGATTTTATAGAATTCTAAATGTATATAGACTTTCATTGCCATTTAGCAGACGAACAATATAGAGAACAAGAAATCCAAGAGATTATTGATACTTGCCAAAAAGAGAATATCATCATTTGCTCAATGAGCACAGATTTGAACGACTTCAAAAAAAATCTCGAATACACTAAATACAACAATGTTCTAATAGGGTTTGGAATACATCCTTATGAAGCACACAAAATAAATAAAAACTACGAAAAAATAGAAGAAACCTTAAAGAAATATAAAGACAAAATTTCATTCTTAGGAGAAGTCGGATTAGATTTTTATAAAATGGAAGAAACAAAAAAAGAACAAATAGAAATATTTGAATATTTTGTGAACTTATCTTGTGAATATGATCTTCCATTAAGCATTCATACAAGAGGAGCAGAAAGAGAAGTATCAGAAATTTTAACTAAATATCAGAAACAAAAAAAAATAAAAGCAATATTTCACTGTTTCACATCTACTGACAAAATCATCGTAAATACAATATTAGAAAATGATTGGTACTTTGAATTTGGTGGAGTAATAACTTTCAAAAAATCAAATGAATTAAGGAATATTTTAAAATACATCTATGAAGCAAAAGGTAAGATTTTGTGTGAAACGGATAGTCCTTATATAACTCCCGAGCCATACCGAGGCCAAAAAAACTACCCTTACTATGTAAAGATAGTTTATGATTTTATAGCAAATTTTCTTAATGACAGGTCATTCATAAAACAACTTCCTATTGAAATTTATGAAAGATATTAAAGTTGATGTAGTGATAATAGGAGGGGGAACAGCAGGAACATTCTGTGCATTACACTTAGTTAGAAAAGGTTTCAAAGTAGCATTAATCGAAAAAACATCAAAAATAGGGGGAGCTTTAGTAAATAGTCTTGTTTATCCAACAGCAGGGTTCCACACTCTAAGCGGAAAATATATCTATAGTCCATTAAGTTTTGAATTTATAAAAAGATCGATAGAAAACGGGTTAAGTAAAGGCCATATAAGAGATCCCCTAAATTTTGCCCACACCATAACCCCTATTAATCCATTATCTTACAAAATCATAGCAAAAGAACTAATGAATAATGACAATTTTCTTTTCCTACCATTTTCCTCCATAAAAAACATAGATCATAAAAATTTTGATGTCAAATATGTAGATCTGATTTCAAATGGTGAAAGCTACAGGATATTTTCCAATTTTTTCGTAGACGCATCGGGTATTCTAATAACTTCATTCTTTTTACCAATTGAATATTTTTTTGACTACCAAAATATACAAGCCTTTTCTTTACTATTTAAAGTTTCAAATGTTAACTTCGAAAAATGTATAAAAGACATAAAGAATAACCCAAATGATTTTTATCATAAAACTGATGTAGAATTAATGGAAAAACAGAATTTTCTGAGTGTATCAGGTTATTTTTCATTAGCAAAGGAATTTTTCAACAATTCAGAACTAAAGATAAAAAGAGATAGGTTTTTATTTTTTAGTTTTATGGATAAAGACACGGTATTGGTTAATACAACAAGGTTATTTTTAGAGGATCTTTTAAAAGATACTCCGAAAGTAGAAAACGATGTAAGACAAAATGAATTAAAAGATGACAAGTTGTTGCTCAATAAAGCAGAAGTAAGAGGGTATGGTTTATTATTAAAACAAGTTTTTTATATTCATAAAATTATGAAAGAAAACATTGGAGCTTTTAGGGATTCATTTATTTCAGACATAGCTGATATGGTTGGGATAAGGCAATGGAGGAATGTAAAAGGAGAATTTGTTTTAAGTGTTGATGACGTAGTTAAAGGAGTTTTTTTCGATGATACGATAGCCGTAGGAACATGGCCCATAGATATACACACAGGAAAAGGTATAGTAGAAAAAAATGTTAATGAAGATGGATACGGTATCCCATTTAGGTCCTGCATAAGTAATTTCAAAAATTTAGTTTTTATAGGTAAAAACATTTCAGCAGACAATTACGCATTCAGTAGCCTAAGAATCCAGGGAACAATGATGATAATGGGAGAAAACATTGGAAGAATAATAGAATACTGCTTAAAAAGAAAAACTAATTTTATAAATCTCAATTACTCTGAAATTAAAAAAACCGTGGAATTTAAAGTATTAGATACAAGTCCCGAACTTTAGGATCAATATAACCATATCTCTTTTCCATCCGAATTTTTACTTAGTATTGCTTCTACTAATACAGTCATTTTCCATTTTACTGCCACTTTCTCCCGCAAATTGTTCATTTTTAATACCAATTCGCCTGAATAGTAATCTTCTCTAAAACAAAATTATTACCAGATGATAAATCTTACCAAATTTCAAAACTACCGCTTACATTTGGATCCCCAAAGTATAAAATAGAATAAATTCACGAAATCACTAATATTCCTTCCCAAAAATTATTGTCCAATACTCTATTTTCAATCTGCCTTTATCACTATATCTACAAGAAGTATTATTATCTGTAAAAATAATTTAAATTAATTTCACTTTCATTTTTTTGCATTCCGTTATTATCAATAACTTTAATTATTTTTTTAATTTGTTGTTTTTGTTGGTAATAAGGTACTTCATATTTTTACATTAAGTTTGTTTGCAAAAGAGTTTTTGTCAAAAAGCTTCAAAAAAAATTCTATTCTTTAAATAGGATTTAATAAAAACAAAAAATTAAAAAAGGATTTTTTTTAAATTTATAGAAGTAGTTATTTGAATAGTCCTCAAAAAAATAGAAAAATAATTTAACATTTTTTTTACAAATTCAGATGAAAAATATAAACAAATATAAGGAAAATATAAACAATCGGTTGAAATATGAAAGGGGGATAAACAAATGATCACCTTGGAAAGTGGGAAGGAGAATTCTATGAAGAATAGAAAGAACAAAAACCTTAACACAAACTCATCCATATTTGATGAAATAGTGAGTGAAAATTTTGATGAAACTGATAACCTAAAAAACCTAAAAGATAATGAATTAGTAATGTTAGCAAAAAAAGGAAACAAAAAAGCAATATCAATTTTAATAAACAAATATAAAAACTTTGTAAGAGCAAGGTCAAAATTTTACTTTATTATCGGTGCAGATAAAGAAGACATAGTCCAAGAAGGTTTAATTGGCCTATATAAAGCAATCAGAGATTATAATCCGGATAAAAAAACATCATTTAGAGCATTCGCTGAACTTTGTATAATGAGACAAATAATAACAGCAATAAAAACAGCAACAAGACAAAAACATACTCCCCTTAATTCATACATATCTCTTAACAAACCTATCTTCGAAGAAAATGGAGAAAGAGTTTTAAGTGATGTCATCGTAAGCACAAGAAATGTTAATCCTGAAGAAATCTACATAACCCTTGAACTTACAAAAGACATTAAAGAAAAAATGAAAAAATACCTAAGCTCCCTGGAAGCAAAAGTCCTATCAGAATACCTACGAGGATTATCATACCACGAAGTAGCAAAAAGCATAGGAAAACACATAAAATCAGTAGATAATGCACTACAAAGAATCAAAAGAAAAATCCAACAAACTATTAAAGAATCATACGGAGATTAATATATACGAAATTAAAAATATCCAAATACCAAAAGAACTAAATGAAACATATCGCCTTTTCTTTGAAAAATTAACAGAATTCGAAGGAAGAAAACCGACAAACCAAAATTACTTATCAATAATCGTAGATTCATACATACAAGGATTAATCTTAGAAGAACTTCTAACAGAAGAACTTCTAAAAGAAGAATTTATAAAACAAGAAAAAGAAAAATCTAAATGGGAAATAATTGACATAGGAACAGGTTTAGGAATACCATCTATACCTATCATTCTTTACTTAAAAAAAACAAAAAAAGAAATTGAATTCTATTTGATGGAACCTAAACAAAAAAAAGTAAAATTCCTGGAAAATATAAAAAAAGAATTTAATTTGGAATTTGAAATAATAAACAGTGATGAAAAATCATTTTACTCAAAAAATCGAAAAAAGTTTGATGTTGTATTTTGTAGAGCAGTTTTCACACCACCTAAAATATTTGATATATTCAAAAAATTCTCCAAAAACCTCTCATTTTGGCAATACTCAAATTCCTACGAAGAAATCTTAAAAAAATACCACAATAAAATAAAACAAAATAATTTAGAAATCTATAAAATTTTTAAATATACTTTAATTTCAACACATTTTACAATTGTTTTCAAAAACAAATACCTGCAGGATGCGAATTAAAAATATCAACTTTCAAATACTTATTCCCTTGATTTTATTATTTGCTTTATATCCTGTGCCAACTTGCTCTTCCTTTCATTACCCAATTAGGGATAAAAAAGTTAAGTAATTGTAAAAAAGTTTTCATCGTACCCATGTATTGAAACTATGATATCAAGAATTTAACTATTTTATCTTCATAGTCCTCATTGACTTTTATAAATATATTGCTACCTTCTTTTCTCAGTTTTATACTGTTATATTCAAACCCCGCATGAGCAAAAAAATTCCTATCACGAATTTCACCACTATTCAATTTATTTAATCCATTTTTTTTCCTATATTTGTTTTCTATTTCAATGTATGTTTCATAATCATTAGTAATAAAATCTATCTTTCCTTTGTCTTCTTTCCTTATATTATCTAATTCAACATCAGTTCTATTTTTTTCAATTTGAAATTCTCTAAATAGATGATCATTTACTTTCTCAACGTCAGAAATTTTTATTTCACTATCGTTTTTAATTCCCATTTTGTCAAGAATTAAACTCAAAATAAAAGCTTTTGATAGGTTCTCAACATGATTGTTAAGAGATAATTCCCTTGTTAAAACTATTTTATTATCGCTTTTTGATAGTGAAATAAAATTGAAAAACTCTTCAAAAATTTTTCGGGTTAATTCCATAATACTTTCTGCTTTTGGTAAATAATGGATAACATGCAAAGGAAGTTTATGGTAAAATGACGCTAAGAATAAAAGTGTTTTTTTGTAAAGTTCTTTTTCACTATTCTCAAATCTATATTTTTTTATCCCTATAGTTCTCTTCCTTTCATTATCCAAATCTTTAAAAACAATCAAAGATCTTGATAAATCCTTATCATTTACAAAATAAACTCTTGGAATAATAAATGTTTCCTCAATTATGTTAATATTCAAACAATCAGGGTTTACCCTACCAATGAATGGATCTGAATTAACAACATTAATTTTTATATTCTTGAAAAAAAAGCCAAAAACATTAAGTATTAACCTTACAATCGTATACATATTTACTGGCATATAATTAATACCATGGGTAATATCTATTATCACTTTAATTTCATGGTCATTTTTTAAATCATTATCATTTAGTAGCATTTGAGCAAAAAGTTTGGATAATTCATAAAATATATGGTAATAGAAATCAGTACCTTTACCTTGTATTTTCAATTCCCCATAATCACCTGTTGCAAAAGAAACTATAACCTGCATTTTATTCATTATTTTTTCGAAGTTTAATTCATTTATTATATAATCCCTTATTTTTTCTTCTACTAAACTCAATAACTGGGAATAATTTTGAACAGAAAGGACTTTATTATTCTCAGCAGCCAAAGAATCAGTAGAAAGAATTATTATTTTATCAAAATTTTCAGATTCCTCAAGTAAAGGTAAGGCGATTTTGGATTTAAATGTTTTTCCATTGTATTTATATTGAATTTCCTTCCAGCCTGCGGAATTTCCCCAAGTCATTACATATATTTTCATGTTCATCACCTCCCTTTTTATTCAACATAGATAACATCCTATTTCC
>Ga0105160_1000224_pt1 | contig 28509 bp, 20 predicted proteins | sample GXS110809BmetaG_FD_89591 | JGI IMG/M metagenome (GOLD analysis project Ga0105160, IMG submission 89591) | Hot spring microbial communities from Gongxiaoshe hot spring, China to study Microbial Dark Matter (Phase II) - GXS 110809B | ecosystem: Environmental > Aquatic > Thermal springs > Hot...
CAGCGTTGGCGTCGGTCGAATTGCCCAAAGACGTGTTCGACCGTTATCCTCACGAGCTGAGCGGCGGCATGAAACAGCGCGTGTGCATCGCGATCGGCATTCTGCTCAGCCCACGCGTGATCATCGCCGACGAGCCGACGAGCGCGCTCGATGTCGTCGTGCAGCGCCAAGTGATGGAGACGTTGCAGCGCGTGCAAGAGCAGCTCGGCGCGGCGCTGATTCTGATCGGGCATGACATGGGCTTAATGGCGCAGGTGACCCACCGCGTCGCGGTGATGTATGCCGGGCAATTTGTCGAGGTCAGCCCTGTGCAAGCGATGTTCACGCAGCCGCTGCACCCCTACACCCAAGCGTTGATCCAAAGCCTGCCGCGGCTAGATAACCGCGGCGTGTTCCGCAGTTTGCCCGGCGTCGCGCCCTCGCTGTTGCGCTTGCCAAGCGGCTGTGTGTTTCACCCGCGCTGCGCTCAAGTGATGGAGGTGTGTCGTCGCGAGCCTCCGCCTGCGTTGCATACCGCTGATGCGCGTTTCGTGCTGTGTCATCTTTACGGAGACGACGAGAACGTTGCGCCGCGCGCGACGCTGACGACATCGCCGCAGGAGGTGCGACGGTGACGCCACTGCTTGAGCTGCGCAACGTGAGCAAGGCCTACATGCGCGGCGTGTTTGGGCGCGAGCCTTTCGTCGCGCTGCAAGGTGTGGACCTCGCCCTCGATGAAGCACGCCCGACCATCATCGCCATCGCTGGTGAGAGCGGCAGCGGCAAAAGCACGCTCGGCCTGCTCGTGCTTGGCTTGCTCCAACCCACCGAAGGCGTGGTGTTGTACCGCGGCAAGGCCGTGAGCACACTGCGTGGCGCTGATTACCAACGCTTTCGGCGCGAAGTGCAAGCGGTGTTCCAAGACCCGTTCGCAGTGTTCAACCCGTTCTACAAGGTGGATCACCTGCTTCAGGTGCCGATTGAGAAGTTCAAGCTTGCGCGTTCGCGCCACGAGGCACGGCGCATGATGGAAGACGCGCTCCAGGCAGTAGGTCTGCGCCCTGAAGAAGTGCTTGGTCGGTATCCACATCAGCTCTCGGGTGGACAACGCCAACGCATTGCAGTGGCGCGCGCGCTCGTGCTTAAGCCGCGCTTGCTGGTTGCTGACGAACCCGTCTCGATGGTGGATGCCTCATTGCGCGCAGCGATCCTGGAGAGCTTGCGGCGCATGCGCGATGAGCACGGCATCTCCATCCTTTACATCACCCACGATTTGACAACGGCGTATCACGTCGCGGATTCGATCCTCGTGCTTTACGCAGGGCGCGTGGTTGAAGCAGGCGAAGTGGAGCGCGTGATCCGTGCGCCGAAACATCCCTACACCCAGCTTCTGATTGATTCCATCCCTTGGCCTGATGTGACACAGCCTTGGGGGAGCAAACCGCTGGCGAAGCGCGAGGGCGAACGTGCTTCAGTGGGATCGGGCTGTCGCTTTGCGCCGCGCTGTCCGTCGGCGATGCCTCATTGTTGGCAGCGTGTGCCGCCGCTGTATCGCCTCGCCCCTGAGCACGTCGTCGCTTGTTACCTCTACGAGTCGGAACAGGCAGCGCAGGCCGACATCGCTCGCGCTTAAGCCGAGAGGCTGCGTGCTGCTGAAATCCGTTATAATTCGTTTAGCTAAGGGCCAGTGGCGCAGTTGGGAGCGCGTCTCAATGGCATTGAGAAGGTCAGGGGTTCGAGTCCCCTCTGGTCCACTGTAACCGAACAGCGCAAACGCGACGACCGGGAGTAGTAAGCCATCCCCACAGCGAGTCAGGAAGACGGTGTGAGCCTGGCAGTGCGCCCTTGGGGAGCGCGTGAGGCTGAACTCGCCCGCGAGCGTGAACAACACGGGTGCGCCCGTTATCGCGCTTCAAGGCTGCTGACGCCCGAAGGCGACGCAGCGAATCAGGGTGGTACCACGGGGCCCACTCGTCCCTGAGCGGATGGGTGGGCTTTTTGATTGGACAGGTGATCGCAGCGTATGGATCGCTACAACCCGCAAGAGATCGAACCGAAGTGGCAGGCGCGCTGGGAGGCAGACCAGCTTTACCGCACTGCGCCCGCGTGCGACAAGCCCAAGTATTACGTGCTTGACTTCTATCCTTACCCCTCTGGCGAAGGCATGTCGGTGGGACACGCGCGCAACTACGTGCCCACGGACGTGGTGGCGCGCTACTACCGCATGAAGGGCTACAACGTCCTTCACCCAATGGGCTTTGACGCCTTCGGTTTGCCCACCGAGAACGCCGCCATCAAGCTCAAGGTGGACCCGCACGAGTTGAACGAGCGCTATTCCGCCAACTACGTGCGCCAGTTCAAGATGATGGGCTTGAGCTACGATTGGTCGCGGCTGATCAACAGCGCCCATCCCGAATACTACAAGTGGACGCAGTGGATCTTCTTGCAGCTTTTCAACTCATGGTACGACCCGCGCAAAGATAAAGCATGCCCCATCGCTGAATTGGAAGCCGAGTTGGCAGAGCGCGGGTCTAAAGACATCTTCGACTACATTGACGAGCACCCCGAGCATGTCGGCGTCGTCACCAAAGGCACGCCGGTGATCACCGCGGAACAATGGCGCGCGATGAGCCGCCGCGAGCAAAACGATTACCTCAACAACTTCCGCCTCGCCTTCCAAGCCGAGAGCGTGGTGAACTGGGACCCAGTGGACAAGGTGGTGGTCGCTGACGAAGAGGTGATCGACGGGCGCGCTTGGCGCAGCGGCGCGTTGGTGATCAAGCGCACGCTCAAGCAGTGGTTCTTCCGCATCACGGCATACGCTGAGCGCCTGATCAACGACCTCGACACGGTGGATTGGCCCGAGCGCATCGTCACCATGCAGCGCAACTGGATCGGCAAGTCGGAAGGCGCCGAGGTGATCTTCCGCGTCGCCGATACGGGGCAGCCTATCCCAATCTTCACTACGCGCCCCGACACGCTGTGGGGGGCGACCTTCATGGTGCTCTCGCCCGAGCACCCGCTCGTGCCCGAGATCACCACGCCTGAGCAGCGCGACGCTGTGGAGCGCTACATCGCCTTCGCCAAAGGTGAGACGGAAGAACAGCGCACCGCCGAGAGCAAGGAGAAAACCGGCGTCTTCACCGGCGCTTACGCCATCAACCCCGTGAATGGCGAACGCATCCCGATCTGGATTGCCGACTACGTGCTGATGAGCTACGGCACGGGCGCGATCATGGCGGTGCCCGCCCATGACCAGCGCGATTTTGAGTTCGCGCGCAAGTTCGGCTTGCCTATTCGCGTCGTGATCCAACCGCCCGACCGCACGCTTGAGCCTGAGACGATGGACCGCGCGTATGAGGACAAGGCTGGCACGATGGTGAACAGTGGCCCGCTCACCGGCACAAGCAGCGGCGAGGATGGCAAAGCAGCGATCCGCGCCGCGATCGCCTACTGCCAACAACACGGCATCGGCAAGCGTCGCGTGAACTACAAGATTCGCCCATGGCTGATCAGCCGGCAACGCTACTGGGGCACGCCCATCCCCATCGTGCACACCGAGGACGGCCCAGTGCCGCTGCGCGAGGACGAGCTACCGCTGCTGCTGCCGCGCGTCTCGTCCTACGAGCCAGGGCCGAACGGCGAATCGCCGCTGGAGAGCATCCCTGAGTTCGTCAACGCACCAAACGGGCGCCGAGAGACCGACACCATGGCGACCTGGGCGTGCTCCTCGTGGTACTACATCCGCTTTGCCGATCCGCACAACGACAAGGCCATCGGCGACCCGAAAGAGATTGACTACTGGCTTCCTGTGGACCTCTACGTGGGTGGCGCGGAGCACGCTGTGTTGCACTTGCTGTACTCGCGCATGTGGACCAAGGTGCTCTACGACCTTGGCGTGGTGAAGTTCAACGAGCCGTTCAAAGCGCTGCGCAATCAAGGCTTGATCTTGGCGCCCGAGAAGAAAGTGGATCCGCGCACGGGGCGCGAATACTACGAGAAGATGAGCAAGTCCAAAGGCAACGTGATCACCCCCGACGAAGTGATCGCGGAGCACGGCGCCGATGCGCTGCGCGGCTATGAGCTGTTCATCAGTGACTTCGAGCAGACGGTGCCCTGGAACACGCAAGGCGTGCCGGGCGTGCGCCGTTGGCTCGACCGCATCTGGCGCATCGTGCTTTACCCCGAGGTGGACAAGGGCGCACCGACGCAAATGACAGCGCGCGAGCTGCGCCGCATTGCGCACCAAACCATTTTGCGCTACGAGCGCGACCTGCACGCCTTCTCGTTCAACACCATCGTCGCAGCGATGATGGAGTTCACCAACGCGCTCTACAAGGCGCGCGACGCCGGTTTGCACGGCACGCCAGAGTGGGACGAGGCAATTGACATCCTGCTGCGCTTGCTTGCGCCCATCGCGCCGCACATCGCCGAAGAGCTGTGGCACCGCCTCGGCAAGCCATATAGCGTCACGCTACAACCGTGGCCTCAAGCCGATCTCGAGGCAGCAAAGGAAGAGGCGATCACCATCGTGGTGCAGGTGAACGGCAAAGTGCGCGACCGCCTGGTCGTGCCTGCAGATGCGGACGAGGCGACGATCAAGGCGCGCGCGTTAGAGTCGCCGACTGTGCGAAAGTTCCTCAACGGCGGGCAGCCCAAGCAAGTGCACTACGTGAAAGGGCGCCTGATCAACTTCGTGGTCTGAACGTTTGGGGCAGGGTGAGCAGCCCTGCCCCGAATCGTTTTAGGGCTGTTGCAGCAGGCGCGCGCGTAGGCGGATGATGCCGCCTGCCGGATCCACGCCCATTGGGCACACGGCGGTGCATTCGTACGACGAGCGGCATCCCCAAATGCCATCAGGTGCATCCACCAACGCGCGCACCGCATCGAGGTTTGCGCCGCGCGGCTCTTCCATGAGGCGTTCGGCAGCGGCAAGCGCTGCAGGGCCGAGGAACTTGCCGTTGCGCATGGCAGGACACGCCGAGACGCACAACCCGCACTCAATGCAGTTCTCAAAGCGCAACAACGGCATGGGCACACCTTGGGGCCGCGTCTCGTCTTCGCGGATGAGCGGCATGCCCACCGCTTGCATGCGCTCGTAGAGCGGCGTGAAGTCCACTACCAAGTCGCCGATGCGCGGTAGATGGTCAAGCGGCTCGAGCGTGATCGGCCGGCTGAGGTCGAACTCGCTCAGCGGCGTGATGCATGGTAGACGCTCGCGCCCGTTGATGCGCAAACCACAGGTGCCGCACGAGGCATGATGACATGCATGGCGCCAGATCAACCACGAGTCAGGTTGGGCGAAGACCCGCTCGATGGCGTCAATCACGTAGCTCCCTTCGGGCACGGAGACGGTGTGCGTCGTGAATCCGCCCGCGCTGCGGCTGATGCGCAGCGTGACGGTGATCATCGGGTCGCCGGAGTGCGTCATACACGAGAGATTGTAGGCAAAGCTGCGTTTTGTGCGTTTAAGCCTCAAGCAGCAGCGCTGCGCCCAAGCCGCGCGGTCCTAGGTGCGCGCCGATGGTTGGGGTGACGAGCTGCACCCACTGTGCAGCGGTGGGCACTTGCGCGTGCCATTCCGCTTGGAGTAATGCTAAGTCTGCGTCCGAGCGCGGACCCGTGTAAAGCACGGCAAGGCGCCTGACGCGCGGGTGTTGTTTCACCAACGCCACAAGGTGCTCTACCCCGCGCGAGCGCAAGCGCACGCGCTCCAGTAGGCGCACCTCGCCATCTTCGACCGCGATGAGCGGTTTGATCTGGAGCATCTCACCAATGCTAGCGGTGAGCGCGCTGACGCGCCCGCTTTTCTGCAAGTACTTCAGCGTGTCGAGCAAGGCATACACGCGCACGCGCGGGCGCAGTTGCTCGAGCCGCGCGAGGATCGCATCTGCGCTTGCGCCCTGCGCTGCCATTTCTGCTGCCTCGACGACCAGCCAGCCCGTGCCCATCGAGATGGTTTGCGAATCGAAGACGTGCACGCGCACCGCGTCGCGCACCATCTCGGCTGCGATGCGCGCGCTGCTGTACATCGCGCTCAGCCGCTGAGAGAGGTGGATCGAGATCACCTCTGGCGCGCCCGCGTTGCGGTAGAGCGCGGCGAAGGCCTCGGGCGAGGCGGCGGCGGTTTTCGGGAACGTGCGAAAGCGCGGCAGGTCTTCGTAAAACTGTGTGCGGTTGAGCGTCGCACCGTCGAGAAACGTTTGCCCGTCCACCTCGATGATCGCAGGCGCGATGCCAATGCCGTATTGCTGCACGACTTCGCTTGGCACGTCGCAGGTGGAGTCGGAAACGATAGCGCAGCGCATGGCGAAGACGAATATCAACGTCGCACCAAGAGCATAGCGCAATCAGCGCACAATGCGGCAACGTGCCATCAGCGCGCGCAGGCGTTGCTGCTTTTCGCGTTCGTCGGCACGCAAGATCGCCAGCGGGCCGTAGCCCTCTACGGCAAACGAGGCGGAAACGGCACCGCGCAGCGCGGCATGGAGCGCATCGTCGGTTTGGGCGAGCGCAGCAGCGAACCCGCCGCAGAAGGCATCGCCGGCGCCGGTCACATCCACCACGCGCGCTGGTGCAGGCGGCAAGTGCCAAGCGTGACCGCGCCGATGGTCATACACGAGCACGCCTTCGCTGCCAAGCTTGATCGCCACGAAACGGGGACCGCGTGTTGCAAACCAACGCGCACATTCCAGCGCATCACCTGGGGGCGCATCGGCGAAGAACGTGCGGACCTCTTGCCAGCTCGGCAGAAACGCATCTACAAGGCTCAGCATCGCTTCGATGAAGGGTTGCAGCGCGGGGCACATGGCGCGCTCGCCGGGATCAACGCAGATGAGCGGCACACCAGCCGCGCGCGCGGCCTCGGGGAGGTAGCGCTGCGTGCGGATGCTGATCGGCGCGATGTGCAGCACGCGCGGTGGGGCGTTGCTCAGCGCTAAGTAGCGCTGCAGATCGTCTGGCTGCACAGCTAGCGGCTCGTAGGTGTGGGGGTCGTCTTGCCCGGGGGTGGAGTGCACGTAGTCGCGCAAGGCGTCGGGCAAGGGGAGTCCCCACCGCGCGAAATGGGCAGCTGGGTTAGTGTCGTCGCGCGTGTCCTCATCGAGGTAGGCGTAAAACGTGCGATGATCGCATGCGAAGGGCAGTGGGCGCACGCCGCGCATGTCGAAGCCCTGCATGCTGAGGGTCTCTAGCCAATCGCGCGGATAGTTGGCGCCAGCGCGCGCGAGCACGCCCACCGAAGATGACCAAAGCCTTGCACCACAAGCGGCGTAAAGGGCGTTGCCGCCCATCTCACCGAGATGCGGCTCGCCGTGCGCGGTGATCAGGTAATCCACGCGCAAGCCGCCGCAACACAACACCTCAGCTGCCACAGCTACGCTGCTGCGCTAACCTGCGAGGGCGACGATCTCGCGCACGCGCTCCACATCCCACTCTACAGGCAAGCCGTTGCGCGGCGGCAGCCCATGTCGTACGAACGCAGCGTGGACGATGAAGTGGTCAGCGCGGTTGGCGAAGTACTTCAGCATCTGCACTGAGACTCCGCCGCCGAGGATGAGCGGCACAGGCAACTTCAGCGGGCGCACCTCGTCGAACATGCGCATGGATTGCTCTGGCGTGCGGCCTGTAAGCACCAGCGCGTCGGCGCGCCCAAACTCCACCGCTTGGCGGCACATCTCCGCGAGGGGAATGTTGCCGAGCGGGCTGCCGAGGCGATCGTACACGTCCGCGAGGATTCTGATGTGCTCAGCGTTGAGCTGATAACGCGTGCGAATGGTCTCGTAAGCGACGCCTTGAACAATGCCTTCGGCTTTCACCATCGCGCCGACGTACACCTTGATGCGCACAAACTGCGCGTCAATGGCGTGCGCGATCTCCATCGTTGCTTTGCCATCGTTCTGCATGGGGCAGACGCCGAGCACCACGTCGGGGAAAGCGCGCCGCAGCTCACGCCCTACGGCGATCAAACGCGCACGGGTGCTTTCGAGCATAGAGGGCGCGACGGGGGTGTCGTGCACGTCCTGGAAGTAAAAAGCGCGCACGCCACCGTCATACGCGATCTGCGCGTGGATCAACGCATGCTCGATGATCTTGCTTAGCGGTTGCGCGTCTGGGCGGAACGAATCCTCCGAGGGCAAAAGGTGAATCGCAGCGATCACGCGCGGAAGCTTGAATGCACCTAGGGTCATGGACGCCTCTTCGTCGAGTCTGGATGAGCCACGTACACACAAGATTGTAGCGCGCGGTTAAAATGAAAGCCCATGCCCGACGCAGCGCCACCCTTGATGGTGCTCCCAGAGCAGGCTGCACCGAGCACGCGCCCTCTCACAGAGGAAGCGGAAGCCCTCACGCCTGAGGAGCTTGCCGAATTCGCGCGTCGCATGGAAACCCTCATCACTGAGGATGATGCCCCCGTGGACAACCTGTTCTCCGCCAAGCAACAACGATTGCTCATAGATTCACTCTACGCCTCGTGGCAGCATCCCACATTCGGCAAGCGCTTCCTCGCTGAAGCTAACGTCGCGGTGTACTTCCGAATAGAGAACGGCGCGTGCGTGGTGCCCGATTGTTTCGTGAGCGCAGGCGTGACGCCGATTGCAAATCTCTGGAGCAAGCCGGGGCGCTCGTACATGGTCTGGATGTACGGCAAGCCGCCCGATGTGGTGGTGGAGATCGTCTCTAACTGTGAGGGCGGCGAGCTAAGCGAGAAGCTGGAGACTTACGATTGGATCCGCGTGCGCTACTACGTGGTGTATGACCCGCAGCGCTTGCTGAGCGAGACAGCGCTGCACGTGTTCGAGAACACCGCCAGTGGTTGGCAACGCCTTGAAGAGGGGTGGATGAACACGCTTGGGTTGGGCGTGACGCTGTGGGAAGGCGAATACGAAGGCGTGAAGACGACATGGCTGCGCTGGCGCGACGCCGAAGGCAACCTGCTGCTGACCGGTGAGGAGCAGGCTGCGCTTGAGCGCCAACGCGCCGAAGCCGAGCGCCAACGTGCCGAAGCTGAGCGCCAACGCGCCGAAGCTGAGCGCCAACGCGCTGAAGCCGCGGAGCAAGCGCTGGCTGTGGAACGCCAACGCGCTGAGCAGCTTGCCGCTCGGTTGCGCGCTCTGGGCATTGACCCTGAGGCGCTTGCATGAGCGGTGCCGCGTGTTCACCGCTATACTCCAGAGACGCTCATGAAGTACCTCACCACCGTTGGCGACAGAACGTTTGTCATTGACATCAACCGCGATGATGAGGCGCTGATTGATGGCGTGCTCCATCGCCTGGACTTGCGCGCCATTGACGACGAGGGGTCATACTCGCTGCTGCTCAACAATCGCTCCTACGACGTGTTGGTGGAGCGCGCAGGCGAAGGCGAATATCGCGTGTTGATCAATGGCGTGCTTTACACCGTGCAGGTGGTGGACGAGCGCGCAAAGCGGCTCGCCGAGGCAGCAGGTGCCTTCTTGCCCACCAGCGGTGAGTTTGTGCTCAAATCGCCAATGCCCGGGTTGGTGATCGCGGTGCCAGTCAGCGAAGGGGAGAGCGTGAAGAAGGGACAGGTGCTTGTGATCCTCGAATCCATGAAGATGCAAAACGAGCTGAAGTCACCGCGCGAGGGCACGGTGAGCGCGGTGAAGGTAAAAGCTGGGCAAAGCGTGGAACAAAACCAAGTGTTGGTCGTCGTCTCCTGAGCCGTGGTCTTAGGCAATGCGCCCGTGAGCGCGCAGGCGCATTCACCCCACATCACACCTGAGGCGCTAGCGGAGGCGCTCGGCGTGCATCCGCTGGTCGCCGCGATCCTCATCGCGCGCGGTTACGACACACCTGCTCGTGCGCGCGCTTTTCTCGATCCCGATCATTACCCCCCGACAAGCCCGTTCGCATTGCCCGACATGGAGCGCGCCGTCGCTGTGCTGCGCGAGGCAATCGCGCAGAAGGCACCGATCTGCGTGTGGGGTGATTTCGACGTAGATGGTCAGACCGCGACAAGCGTCTTGTTGCTCAGCTTGCGCGCATTGGGCGCTGAGGCGTTCTTCTACATCCCGAGCCGACAAGAGCACGGCCATGGCTTGCACGAAGCTGGCTTGCGCGCGGTGCACGCACAGGGCGCGCGGATGGTGCTCACATGTGATTGCGGGGTGAGCGACTTCGAGGCCGTGCAATTTGCCAACCAGCTTGGGCTGCGCGTTGTCATTACCGATCATCACGGCCCCGTGCGCGAGGGTAATGCGCTGCGCTTGCCCGAAGCCGAGGCGGTGGTGAACCCCAAACGTCTTGAGGCGGATCATCCGCTTGTGCATTTGCCTGGCGTTGGGGTGGCGTATAAGCTCGCAGAAGCGCTGCTGGGCGCTGAGGACGCTGCGCCGCTGCTCGACCTCGTGGCGTTGGGCATCGTTGCTGACGTCGCATGGCAACAAGGCGAGACGCGCTATTTGCTCCAACGTGGATTGGCGCAACTCCGCCGCTCGCAGCGTGTGGGGTTGCAGGCGCTCGCGCGCAGCGCAGGCGTTGCGCTCAGCAGCGCAAACGAAGACACCATCGGCTTCCAACTTGGTCCGCGCTTGAACGCAGCCGGGCGGCTGAGCACCGCTGACCGCGCAGTGGTGCTGCTCACGACGCGCGATGAGGTTGAAGCTGAAGCCATCGCCAGCGAGCTGGAGCAGCTTAACTTGCAGCGGCGCCAGCTCCAAAGCGCCATCGAGCAGGAAGCGCTGGCAATGATGCAGCGCGATCCAGCGCTCGCGCAAGCGCCTGTGGTCGTGCTGGACGCGCCGCACTGGCACGTCGGCTTGATTGGCACAGCGGCGTCTGCGCTCGTGGCGCGCTTGGGCAAACCCGTGATTTTGATCAGCGCGCCGCCGGGACAAGTGGCGCGCGCCTCGGCGCGCAGCATCGAAGGCGTGGACATCCACGCCGCAATTGCCGCACAGGCGCACCTGCTAGAAGAGTGCGGCGGGCATCCCATGGCGGCAGGGTTCACCATCCGCAGCGAACGCATCCCTGCCTTCCGCGAGGCAGTGGCTGCGCACGTGGCAGAGCAACTGCGTGCGCGCCCGTCAGCAGCGCAAGAGACCTTCCCCGTCGCGTGGCGCGATGTGGGTTTGGCTTTGGCAGAGCAGCTCGAGCAACTAGCGCCGTTCGGCGCTGGCAACCCACGACCGCTGCTGCGCACCGAGGGGCTGCAAATGGTGCGCGCCGAGCCGCTCGGCGCGGAGGGACGGCATCGCGCCCTGTTCCTGAGGGACGCTGCTGGCGCGATCAATCGCGCGCTGTGGTGGCGCAGCGCTGACGCGCCATTGCCCGATCCAAAAGACGCGATCACGCTCGTGTTCACGCTGCGCCGCGAGGTGTTCAACGCGCGCGCTCAGGCGCAGATCGTGGTGCACGCGCTGATTTTCGATGGTCAGCAGAGCTTGGGCGAGCCAGCGCCTGCGCTCAATGCGCAGTTCCTCATCAGCGACTTGCGCAAGGTGCCCGATCGCTACGCAGCGCTGCGCCGCTTGCTTGAGGCACACGGCGCGCACGCTGTGCAAGTGTGTAGCGTTGCTGAGCGTCCTGCCGATCTCCCGCCGGCGCTTGCTTGGCGCACGCGCGCTCAGCTCCAACCGTGCGCGCTGCTTGTGGTGTGGGATGCGCCGCCCGGCCCGCGCGAATTCGCCGCGATGGTGCGCCGTGCTGAGCCGCAGCACGTGGTTTTGCTCTGTGCTGAGGACAATGTGGATGAGCCCCAATCGGTGATCGCGCACGTGCTCGGCATGATCAAGGTGGCTACACGCCGTGGCGATGCGCTGGATGATCCCGAAGTGATCGCGCGCATGGCAGCGCGCATCAACCAGCGCGAGGACACCGTGCGCGCTGTGATCCGGTGGCACCAAGGCGAGGCGAGACAGCGCGAGGTGTTGCGCTACCTGCTTGCGGAAACGCGCGCCTATCGCCGGTACGTGTGTGAAGCGCCTGCGGAAGAAGTGCTGCGCTTGCCGTAAGCGGCGTTAGGCGTTTTCCTCGTCGGCGCTGGGCAGCTCGAACACCAAGCCGCTCTCTAGGCATTTGGCTTTGCCCTTGCCCGCTTCCACCACCAGCCCGCCTGAACCATCAGGGCAGGGGATCGGCAGCGGCTTGTCCCACGTGGTGAAGTCGCACTGCGGGTAATTGGCGCAGCCGTAGAACACGCGCCCTTTGCCCTTGCGCGTTCGGCGCTCCACCAGCGCGCCGCCACACTTGGGGCACTTCACGCCCGGCAGCGGCACAGGCGAGACGTAGCGGCAGCTTGGGAAGTTGGTGCAGCCGATGAACGTGCCGTAGCGCCCGCGCTTGTAGGCGAGCGGTGCGCCACAACGCGGACACAGCTCGCCCGTGAGTTCCACTTTGCGCTCGGCTTTGGCAATGGCGTGTGTCGCATGCTCGACGGCATGGCGGAACGGCTCGTAAAACGCGCGCAACACAGGGCGCCAATCGCGCGCGCCGCTTTCGATCTCGTCCAGTTCCTCCTCCATCTTGGCGGTGAAGCCCACATCCACATACTCGGGGAAGTACTGCACAAGCAGATCGTTGGCGAGGAAGCCCAGCTCGGTGGGCACTAGCTGCTTGCCCTCGCGGCGCACGTAGTTGCGCGCCTGGATGGTGGTCATGATCGTGGCGTAGGTGCTGGGGCGACCAATGCCGTACTCCTCGAGCGCCTTGACGAGGCTGGCTTCTGTGTAGCGTGGCGGCGGCTGCGTGAAGTGTTGCTCGGGCAGGAACTGCACCAACGTCAATGGCTCGCGCTCGACGAGCGGTGGCAGCCGACGCCCTTCGCCTTCGTCTTCGGTGGGTTCACCCTCATCGCGCCCCTCCTCGTACACGCGCAGGAAGCCAGCGAACTTGAGCACCGAGCCGCTCGCGCGGAACCAGTAGCCGGGGATCAACGGCGGCTCACCTTCGCTTGAGAGCACCGGCGCTTGAGACGGGTCGGCAAGCACTGCCTCGATGTCCACCGTCACTGTGTCGAACACGGCGTTTGCCATTTGCGAGGCCACGAAGCGCTTCCAGATCAAGTCGTAGAGGCGATACTGGTCGCGGTCGAGATACGCCTTGATGGATTCAGGCGTGCGGAAGACGGACGTGGGGCGGATCGCCTCGTGGGCTTCTTGCGCGTTTTTGGCGCGCGTGGTGTATTGCGGCGGCGCAGGGGGCAGAAAGGCGGCGCCGAAGCGCTGCTCGATGAACGCGCGTGCTTCTTGCTGAGCGCGCGCTGCGACGTTCACGCTGTCGGTGCGCATGTAGGTGATCAAGCCGACGTTGCCCTCGCCCACGTCAATGCCTTCGTAGAGCTGCTGCGCCACCGCCATTGTGCGGCGCGTGTTGAAGCCGAGCTTGCGGCTGGCTTCTTGCTGCATAGTGCTGGTGGTGAAGGGTGGCGCAGGGCGACGACTTCGATCTTTGCGCTCCACGCGCACCACGACGAACTGCGCGCCGTCCAGCGCGTCCATCACGCGCTGCGCGTCTGCTTGAGTCTTCAGCGCTGGGTCTTGCCCGCCGATCTTGTGCAGACGCGCGCGGAACACACGTGGCTCGCCGGCAAACCCTTCTTGCTTGGCGAGGTCAACCTCGAGCGTCCAGTACTCCTCGGGCACGAAGGATTGGATCGCGCGCTCGCGCTCGACGACCAAGCGCAGCGCGACGGATTGCACGCGCCCCGCGCTCAAGCCGCGCAAGCTGAGCTTGTCGCTGAGCAACGGGCTGAGCTTGTAACCCACAAGCCGGTCGAGGATGCGTCTTGCCTGCTGCGCATTCACGGCGCGCAGGTCAATGCCGCGCGGGTGGGCGAAGGCGTGCTCGATGGCTTGTTGGGTGATCTCGTGAAACTCCACGCGATGCACTGGCTTGCCCTCGATCTCTGGCTTGAGCACGTGAGTCAGGTGCCACGAGATCGCCTCGCCCTCGCGGTCGGGGTCAGTGGCGAGCCAAATTGAGGGCGCTTGGCGCGCCAACTGCTTGAGCGTCTTCACCGTCTCCTTCTTTTCCGTTGGGATGACGTAGTGCGGCTCGAAGTCGTGCTCGACGTCCACGCCAAGGCGGTTTTTGGGCAGGTCGCGGATATGCCCAATGGACGCCTGGACGCGAAAGCGGCTCCCGAGGAACTTGCCGATGGTCTTGGCTTTGGTGGGTGATTCAACAATCACAAGCGGCTTGCCGTCGGCGGGGGACGACGCATCCTTTGCGGCGTTGCCGTTGCCGGCGGCTTTGGTGCGCGCCGCGCGCGCGGGAACTTCCGGCTGCGGCAGCGCGTCGTGTTCGGGCGTGCGACCGATTTTGTACACCTTGTCGTAGCCGCAGTTCGAGCACGTCCCCTGCACGGCTGGCGTCCCGTTTGCCAAGAAGACCGGTTTCGGATCAAGCAGCGTGTGTTTCCCTCGACACTTAATGCAATAAGCTTCCATAGGTTACTTGTGAGTGCGCCGTTAAGACATCGCTTCGAGCACAGACTTCAACGCCTCGGCAAAGCGCGCCGGGCTGAACTGCTCTGCGTGTGCGCGAATCGCAACGGGGTCGAATCTTACGCGATCGGCGTGCAACACTGCCTCGGCGAGCGACTCTGGCGTTGGCTGCGCGAACAGCACGCCGCTGAGCCCCTCGATCACGGTGTCCAACGCGCCACCAGCGGCATAAGCGATCACAGGCTTGCCATACGCCATCGCGCGCACAGGTGCGATCCCGAAGTCCTCTTCGCCGGGGAAGATGAAGGCGCGGCACGTGCGCAGCAGCCGATGCAGCTCCTCGTCGCTCACGCGCCCCACAAAGCGCACCCATTCGGCAGCGTGGCGCGCAGCGAGCTGCTCCAGGCGCGCGCGGTCGCGTCCATCGCCAGCGATCACCAGCGGGCGTTGCAGGCGCCCAAACGCCAACACGGCAAGATCAATGCGCTTATACGGGAGCAGCCGCGACGCGATAAGGTAAAAGCCCTCATCGCTGCTTTCCTGAGGAGACCACGGCGGCATTTCGACTGGCGGGTAGATCACCACGGAATCGCGGTGGTAAAAGCGCGCAATGCGCACTTGCACCGCGCGCGAGATGGCGATCAACCGCGTGACGCGCTGCGCGGCGCGCGTCTCCCAACGCCGCAGGTAGGCATTGAGCGCGCCGAGAATGACGCTGCTCCCTGGCGGCAGGCGCTCACGCCGCGCATAGCTCTCGAAGGTGTAGGTGAAGCGCGTGGGCGTTAGGCAATAGCACACGTGGCGCGCTTGCGGGTTGCGGCTGCGCACGCCGATGCAGAACGCGCTCTTGTTGCTGAGGATGAGATCGTGCTCAGCGGGCAGCCAATAGTGCGCCCACACCCACGCGAAAAGCGGCATGTAAGGCTGATGATGGCGATGAATGCCCGGCAGTCGGTCGAGCCATGTTGAGCGAATGTCCCACGTTCGCCATTCTGCGGGCATGCGCGCGCGGTCGTAGATGCTGGTGAAGATCGGCGCGCTTGGGAAAAGTTGCTTGAGCGCGCGCAACACGTCTTCGGCGCCGCCGAGTTGGTTCAGCCAATCGTGCACGAGGGCGAGGGACACGTCGCTGTGATTCTACCGAGCGGCGCACTTTTGCATATACTTTCCTCGTCGTGCATGAGCTTTCGATCGCGCAAAGCCTCGTCGAGGCGGTGAGCGAGGCCGCCTTGCGGGCAGGTGCGCAGCGCGTGACGGCGGTGCATTTGCGGCTGGGTGTGCTCGCTGGCGTGGTGAAGGAAGCGCTGTTGTTCAGTTACGACGTTGCCACCCAAGGCACGTTGCTGGAAGGCTCGACGCTGCACATCGAGGAAGTGCCGCTTGTGATCGTGTGTGATGCCTGCGGCGCGCGCAGCACCATCCCGATCAACCGCGGCTTTGCCTGCCCTAGCTGTGGCGCGCTGCACACGCGTATTGTGCAAGGGAAGGAGTTGGAGATCGCTTCGGTCGAGATCGAAGTGCCTGAGGAGGTGAGCGATGTTGAGAACACGCTTGCTTGAGTTGCGACAAGGTGTGCTCTCTAAGAACGACCAGATCGCCGAGCGCCTGCGCGAACGTTTCAACAGCGAGGGCGTGCTCACGCTAAACTTTGTCTCCGCGCCAGGCAGCGGCAAAACGATGCTGCTGGAGCGTGTGCTGGAGATGCTCATCCGCGCAGGACATCGCGTCGCGGTGCTCGCGGGCGATCTGGAAACCGACAACGATGCACAACGCCTCGCGCGCACAGGCGCGTTGGTGCGCCAAATCCAAACACATGGCGCTTGTCACCTCGAAGCCGAATGGGTGCAGCAACACCTCAACGAGGCGCGATGGGACCTGAGCGACATCGAGTTCCTCTTCATCGAAAACGTCGGCAACTTGGTGTGCCCTTCGTCCTACGACTTGGGCGAGGCGCTGCGCGTGGTGCTGCTTTCGGTCACGGAAGGTGAGGATAAGCCGCTTAAGTATCCCGTGCTGTTCAACTCCGCCGATGTCGCCGTGATCACCAAGATTGACCTCGCCGAAGCAGTTGAATGCGACCTCGCGCTCATGAAGCGCAACATCCACGCCGTGCGCCCTGAGATGCGCATCTTCGAGACCTCTGCCAAACGCAACATCGGCATTCAACCGTTTGTGGCGTTCCTGATCGAGGAGCGCAAGCAGCGCTTCACGTTCTGCTGAGGGCATGCCATGTGCTTGGGGATCCCGGGGCGCGTGATCAGCATCTATGATGCCGACGGCGTGCGCATGGGCAAGGTGGACTTCGACGGCATCGTGAAAGAGGTGTGCTTGGAGTACGTGCCAGAGGTGCAAGTGGGCGATTACACCATCGTGCATGTTGGCTTCGCCATCACGCGTGTGGATGAAGCCTCAGCGCAAGAGACGCTCCGCCTCTTCCGCGAAATGGCGATGCTCGAAGAGGAGCTCAACCCCGAAGAACACGCGGAGACGCGCGTGCCCCCAACATGCCCTTTGCCCCCCAGCGCCCATCATGAAGTACCTTGACGAGTTCCGCGATGGCGCGCTCGCGCAGCGCCTCGCAGCCGAGATTCACCAGCTCACCACGCGCCCGTGGCGCATCATGGAGGTGTGCGGTGGGCAGACGCATTCGATCATCCGCAACGGCATTGACCAATTGCTGCCGCCGACGATCGAGCTGATCCACGGACCGGGCTGCCCGGTGTGCGTCACGCCGCTGGAGACGATCGACACCGCGCTCGCCATCGCGGCGTTGCCGAACGTGACGTTCTGCTCGTTCGGCGACATGTTGCGCGTGCCCGGCAGCCAGCGCGATTTGTTCTCCGTGCGCAGCCAAGGCGGCGACGTGCGCATCGTGTACTCGCCGATGGACGCCGTGCGCATCGCGCGCGAGAACCCACAGCGCGAAGTCGTGTTCTTCGCCATTGGCTTTGAGACCACCGCGCCCGCAACGGCGATGGCGGTGCTTACGGCGAAGCGGCTTGGGTTGCGCAACTTCTCCATGCTTGTTGCACACGTGCTCGTGCCGCCAGCCATCGAGGCGATCTTGAACGCGCCAGGCAACCGCGTGCAGGCGTTCCTCGCGGCGGGGCACGTGTGCAGCGTGATGGGCTACTGGCAATATGTGCCGATCGCAGAGCGCTACGGCGTGCCCATCGTCGTCACCGGCTTCGAGCCGCTCGACATCCTCGAGGGCATCCGCCGCGCGGTGCGCCTGCTCGAGGCGGGCGAAGCACGCGTTGAGAACGCCTATGCGCGTGCTGTTACCTTCGAGGGCAACCGCGCCGCGCAACAAGTGCTCGCGGAGGTGTTCGAGCCGTGCGACCGTGCCTGGCGCGGCTTGGGCGTGATCCCGCAGAGCGGCTGGCGCCTGCGCGCGCCATATCGCGATCTCGACGCCCAGCATCGTTTCGCCATCGGCGAGTTACACGTGCAGGAATCGCCGATCTGTCGCAGTGGCGAGGTGTTGCAGGGAAAGATCAAGCCAAACCAATGTCCCGCCTTCGGCACGCTGTGCACGCCGCGCACCCCGCTCGGCGCGACGATGGTCAGCAGCGAAGGCGCCTGCGCCGCTTACTACAACTACGGGCGAATGGCGCTGCCCGAGACCGCAGCCGTTCCCTCACGCGATGAGCGCGGGGATGACCACGCTCGCCTCGCCTAAGCGCTGCGCATCGCGCCGGAACCAAACATCTTGCGCGCGGATGAAGCGCCGCGTGGCGCGTTGGATCGCCGCGCGCGCCTCATTGAGCGTCCACTCTCCGAGCACCACGCGCGCCATCTCGCGGTAGCCAAGCGCTGACATCGAAGGCAGGTGCAACGCCGCCTCGCCGTCGAATCCGTGCGCCGCAAGGCGCGCCAACAGTGCGCGCACCTCATCAAGCCAGCCTTGCGCGATCATCTGCTCAATGCGCGCGTCTGCCTTGGCGTAAAGCGCCTCGCGCGGTGGGTTCAGGTAGATCAGCCGCAGCGGGAACGAGGGCGGCGTGCGCCGTTGCTGCGCGCTCCACGGTTCGCCTGTGATTTCGATCACCTCAAGCGCGCGCACCACGCGCCGCACGTTACGCGGGTCAATGGATTGCGCCGCAGCAGGATCGCGACGCGCCAGCTCGGCGAACAACGCTGCTGCGCCGTGTTCGCGCGCGAATGTCTCCCAGCGCGCGCGCACTTCGGGGTGTGGGGCGACGGGCGGCGTTTGCCAGCCCTCGAGCAGCGCACGCACATATTGCCCCGTGCCGCCGACCACCAGCGGCAGCTTGCCGCGCGCGCGCACGTCGGCAATAGCCTGACGCGCGAGCTGCAAATACATGCCGAGCGAAAACGGCTCGTGCGGCTCGCGGATGTCAATCAGATGATGCGGCACGCGCGCGCGCTCCTCGCGCGTTGGCTTGTTGGTGCCGACGTCCATGTGGCGGTACACGTGGCGCGAGTCCGCCGAGATGATCTCCACGGCGCGCAACTCCGCCAGCGCCAACGCTAACGCCGACTTCCCCGCGGCAGTGGGACCGACGATGAACACCACCGCGTCCTGCGGCAGTGCGTCCGCGAGTCGTGTTGCGAACGCGCGCGCGTCTTGGGTCATTGCGGAGGTTACTGCTCGATGCGCGGCAACGTCACGCCGGTCTGCCCTTGATACTTGCCGCGCTTATCGCGGTAGCTCTGCTCGCACACTTCATCTGCTGAGAGGAACACCAACTGCGCGATGCCCTCGTTGGCGTACACCTTCGCCGGCAGCGGCGTGGTGTTGCTGATCTCGAGCGTGAGATAGCCTTCCCACTCTGGCTCCAACGGCGTGACGTTCACGATTAAGCCGCAGCGGGCATACGTGCTCTTGCCCAGGCAGATCACCAGCACGTCGCGCGGGATGCGGAAATACTCCACGGTGCGGCTGAGCACAAACGAGTTCGGCGGGATGATGCACACGTCGCCTTTGAAGTCCACGAACGATTGCGGCACGAAGTTCTTCGGGTCCACAATGGCGGAGTTGACGTTGGTGAAGATTTTGAACTCGTCGCTCACGCGGATGTCGTAGCCGTAGGACGAAAGCCCATAGCTCACAACGCCCTGGCGCACCGAGGACTCCACGAACGGCTCGATCATCTTGTGCTCCAGCGCCATGCGGCGGATCCAGTGATCGGGTTTGATGCCCATGCCAAAGATTCTCGCATGAGCGCGCAACACGGCGAAGTGCGGTTACGATCGGCGACAAAGCCATGCTCACCGCAGCGGAGCTTCAAGCCCTCCTCCAAGAAGGCGAAGGCGAACGCCTTATCCTCATGCCCGCAAACAAGGCGACGCTCGAGGCATTGGCACTGGCGCTGGCGGCGCTCGCTAACGCGCGCGGCGGCGTGCTGGTGATCACGCCGAAGGGCGGCGTGTCGCTCGCGGAAGCGCTGCGCGCGCGCGTCTTGCAAGCAATGCTCCGCACGGAGCCGCCGTTGGTCGCGCCGCTGCCGTATTTCGTGCATGCCGAAACTGGCACGCCGTTGGCGCTGGTTGCCGAGGTGCCCGATGGCTTGCCGCGCGTGTACGGCGTGGAGGGGCGCTACGTAGCGCGCCAAGGAACGCGCATTGTGCCGCTTAGTGCTGAAGCGCTGCACCAGCTCATGCTGCAACGGGGGGAAAGCACCTGGGAAAGCCTCTGCCCACCTGAGGCCACGCTCGACGACCTCGACCTGGAAAAAGTGCGCGCCTACGCCGACGCGCTCGGCGAGCCTGATGCGCTTGGGTTGCTGGTGCGTCGGCGCTGCGTGATGCGCCGCGGCGCGAACTTTCAGCCCACGCACGCAGGCTTGTTGCTCTTCGGGCGCGAGCCGCAGCGCTGGGTGAGCGGCGCGGAGATCCTCTGCGCGCGCTTTCAAGGCACGACGATGGGCGACGCCTTCGAGCGCCAAACCATCGGCGGTACGCTGCCCGAGCAAATCCGCCGCGCCGAGGCGTTTCTCAACGAACACCTGCCGCGCTACGCGCAGCTGCGCGCCTGGCAGCGCACCGAGGTTGCACCCTATCCGCCCGGCGTGTTGCGTGAGGCGGTGGTGAACGCCGTCGCGCACCGCGACTATCGCCTCAGCGGCGACCAGATTCGCGTGCTGATCTTCGCCGACCGCGTCGAGGTGCGCAGCCCAGGGCGGCTGCCAGGGCACGTCACGCTGCAAAACTTGCTGCGCGAGCGCTACTCGCGCAACGAGGCAATCGTGCAGGTGCTTGCCGACATGGGCTTCATCGAACGGCTCGGCTATGGCATTGACCGCATGGTGCGCGCGATGCGCGAGGCGGGGCAGCCCGAGCCGGTCTTCGAGGAGAGCGAGGCGAGCTTCAGCGTCACGCTCTACGCCAAAGGCGAGCCGATCACCGACGCGCTGCCGCTCTCGCCGCAACAGCAGCGCATCCAAAAGATGCTCGCGTTCCTCCAGCAGCACGGGCGCATCACCAACCGCGACTACCAAGAGCTATGCCCGGGCGTGAACCCCGAGACGCTGCGCCGCGACTTCGCCGAGATGGTCGAGCGCGGCGTGATCTTGCGCGTGGGCGACAAGCGCGGCACGTATTACATCCTGAAGTGACCAGGCGCGCTCCTGCGCACGCGCTGCAGCCGTACCGCGGCTGCAAGGAAGCGAGCGTTGCGTGAACCTTCGTCGGTGCAAATTTCAGTTGAGCAAAGTTGTTCACTCCCTTCTCTCAACTTCTGGTTCGGCTGGGGGCAGCAGGAAGAGGAGCACGTAAGCGGGAGTGGGTAAGTTCTCTTGTGGTGAACCTGTACGATTGTCTCATCACGTTGCAACTGTGCTACAATGATGGGTATCCCACACTTCATCTCTCGCTGCGCACGTAACGCCAGGCACGGGCAAAGGCGTCGCTCGTGCGCTTTTGTCGTTTAACTAGAGCGATTTTCCACTAGTGCTGATTCATGTGATTCTCATCATGGCTAATGGGGCAAGGATGGTGAGCCGATGGAGCTAAAGGACTTCAAAGCCCTGCGCATCAGTTTGGCGTCGCCCGAGCAGATTCTCTCGTGGTCGTACGGCGAGGTGACGAAGCCTGAGACGATCAACTACCGCCGCCTGCGTCCAGAGAAGGACGGGCTTTTCGACGAAGCGATCTTCGGTCCGACGCGCAACTACCAATGCGCCTGCGGCAAGTACAAGAGCATCCGTTACAAAGGCATCATTTGCGAGAAGTGCGGCGTTGAGGTGACCAAGTCCAGCGTGCGCCGCGAGCGCATGGGACACATCAAGCTCGCTGCGCCGGTCGCGCACATCTGGTACACGCGGCGCGTGCCCAGCTTCCTCGGCACGCTGCTGGACATCTCGCGCCGCAACCTCGACCGCGTGCTGTACTTCGCGCAATATGTGGTCACCTACGTGGACGAGGAGGCGCGCCAAAAGGTGCTCAAGCGCCTTGAGGAAGAGCATGCCAAGCGCATCGCCGATCTCGAGGCGAAGGCGCGCGCTCAAGAGGACACCGCCAGCGGGCGCCTGCTCAAGCAGATCATCCAGCTACAACAGGAGCTGGATCGCATCAACCAAGCTTTCGATGAGCGCCTGCAAGACGAAACCGATGCGCTCATGCGCGCTGCGCAGCGCACCCAGCGCGAGATCGAGGCGAAGACCAACAAGACCATCCGCGCGCCCATCATCTTTGAGCCGACCGGTGCCGTGATCGCCGAGGCGGGCGAGACGGTGGGGCGCGTGCATCTCTCCGCGCTCTCGCGCGTGGTGAAGGAGCAGATCAACCTCATCGAAAGCAAAATCAAAGAGGAGCGCGACGCCGCCACCAGCAAGATCCGCGGCGAGATCGAGCTGCTGCAAAGCAAGGTGGACGAAGACGCGCGCCAACTCAGCGCTCGCCTCGCCGAGGAGATTCAGCAGCTCAACGCGCGCTACGCCGCCGACAAAGAGGACCTCGAGAACTTAGCCGTCTGCCAATTCATGCCCGAGAGCCGCGTGCGCGAGCTGCGCGCGCGCTTCGGCAACGTGTTCAGGGCGGACATGGGCGCTGAGGCGTTCTACGAGATCTTGCGCCGCATGGACCTTGACCAGCTCGCTAAAGAGCTGTGGCGCGAGATCCGCCACTCGGTGAGCAAAGTCAAGAAGAAGAAGGCGATCAAGCGCCTGCGCATCGTCGAGGCGCTGCGCAAGAGCGGCAACCGCCCCGAGTGGATGATCCTCACCGTGCTGCCTGTGATCCCGCCCGAACTCCGCCCCATGGTGCAGCTTGACGGCGGTCGCTTTGCGACCTCGGACCTCAACGACTTGTATCGCCGCGTGATCAACCGCAACAACCGCCTCAAGCGCCTGCTCGAGTTGGGCGCGCCCGATGTGATCGTGCGCAACGAAAAGCGCATGTTGCAAGAGGCGGTGGACGCGCTGATCGACAACAGCCAGCGCGGCAAGGCGCTCAGCCGACGCGGTCGCCGCGAGCTGAAGTCGCTCAGCGACATGCTCAAGGGCAAGAAGGGGCGCTTCCGCCGCAACTTGCTCGGCAAGCGCGTGGACTACAGCGGGCGCTCGGTGATCGTCGTCGGGCCAACGCTCAAACTGCACCAGTGCGGCTTGCCGAAAACCATGGCGCTGGAGCTGTTCAAGCCCTTCGTGCTCCAGAAGCTAATGGAGTACAACTACGCCAGCAACATCCGCGGCGCGCGGCGCATCGTGGAGCGCGAGCGCCCCGAGGTGTGGGAGGTGCTCGAGGAGGTGATCAAGACCCGTCCCGTGTTGCTCAACCGCGCGCCCACGCTCCACCGCCTCGGCATTCAAGCCTTTGAGCCTGTGCTGATCGAGGGCAAGGCGATCCAGCTCCACCCGCTGGTGTGCCAGGCGTTCAACGCTGACTTCGACGGCGACCAAATGGCGGTGCACGTGCCGCTCAGCCGCAAGGCAGTTGAGGAGGCGCGCAAGCTGATGATCAGCACCAGCAACTTGCTCAAGCCCGCCGACGGCGAGCCGATCGTCGGTCCAACCAAAGACATGGTGCTGGGCGTGTACTACCTCACGCTCTTCGACCCGCGCCCGCTGCCCGGCGACGGCAAGGCGTTCTACAGCATTGACGAGGTGGAAATGGCATACGCGCTCGGGCACGTGCACATCCACGCCAAGATCAAGCTCTGGGTAGATACCTACTTTGACGAGAACCACAACCGCTACCCCGACGAACGCCCGCGCCGCAAGCTGCTCGAGACCACCGTCGGGCGTGCGCTGTTCAACCGCATCGTCCCTAAGGAGATGCAGTTCGTCAACCGCGTGCTCGACAAAGGCGCGCTGCAAAAGCTGGTGAACCAGGCGTATCTTGTGCTCGGCGAGGACCGCCGCCAAGAAGTCGTCGCCTTCGTGGACGACATCAAGGACATCGGCTTCAAGTACGCCACGCGCTCTGGCGTCAGCATCGCCATCAGCGACATCATCGTGCCGCAGGAGAAATACACCTTGCTGGCACAGGCGGAGTCGAAGGTGCAAGAGGTGGAGCGCCAATACCGCCGCGGCTTGATGACCGAAGACGAGCGCGACGCGCGCATGATCGCCATCTGGCAAGAGAGCCGCGAGCAGGTCGCTGAGGCAGTGAAGAAGGTGATGGACCCGCTTGGCAACCTCAGCCTGATGGCGAACAGCGGCGCAACCAAAGGCGGCTTCGGGCCAATTGCGCAGCTTGCAGGCATGCGCGGCATGATGGCAGACCCCTCCGGGCGCATCATCGCGCTGCCGATCCGCTCTAGCTTCCGCGAAGGACTGGACTCGCTGGAGTTCTTCATCTCCACCCACGGGCAGCGCAAGGGCTTGGCGGATACCGCAATGCGCACGGCGGACGCTGGCTATCTCACGCGCCGATTGGTGGACGTGGTGCAAGATGTGATCATCAACGCGCACGACTGCGGCACGCACCAAGGCATCTGGATCCGCGCCAGCGACGACGTCGGCGGGCAGAAGATGCGCGAGCGCGCCGTGGGGCGCATGGCCGCAGCAGACATCAAGCACCCCAAGACCGGCGAGGTGATCGTCGCGCGCAACGAGATGATTGATGAGCACAAGATGGACCTGATCGAGCAAGCCGGCATCACCGAGGTGTACGTGCGCTCGCCGCTCACCTGCGAACTAGAGCACGGTATCTGCCAGATGTGCTACGGGCGTGACCTCGGGCGTGGCAAGCTTGTGGCGATCGGCGCTGCTGTGGGCATTATCGCGGCGCAGTCCATCGGCGAGCCGGGCACCCAGCTCACCTTGCGCACGTTCCACACCGGTGGTGTGGCGGCAGGCACCGACATCACCCAAGGGTTGCCGCGCGTCGAAGAGCTGCTGGAGGCGCGTAAGAAGCCCAAGGCAGAGGCAATCATGGCGGACATCGCTGGGCGCGTCCACATCGAGCGCCTCGAGGGCAGCATCCGCCGTGTCACCATCACCAACACCCGCGTGCAACGCGATGTGTACCACGTCCCTGGCAACTGGTCCATCAAGGTGCAAGATGGCGACGTGATCAAGGACAAAGCGGTGATCGCCACGCGCGGCGATCAGGAGATGGTTGCGGAGCACGGCGGGCGTGTGGTGCGCGATGGGTTGACGATCACCATCGTGTACGAGAAGAAGGACGAGGTCTCCTACGACGTGCCCCCAGCCGCGCGCCTGCTCGTCACCGAAGGGCAAGAAGTGAAAGCCGGCGATCCCATCACTGAGGGCACGAAGAACCCACACTTGCTGCTCAAGGTGCTCGGCCGCGAGGCGTGCCAGATGTACTTGCTGAGCGAGGTGCAAAAGGTATATCGCTCGCAGGGTGTCAACATCAACGACAAGCACTTCGAGATCGTGATCCGCAAGATGATGTTGCGCGTGCAGATCACCTCGCCGGGCGACTCGGACTACTTGCCGGGCGATCTCGTCAACCGCATCACGCTGACCAAAGTCAACGAGAAGCTCATCAGCGAGGGGAAGAAGCCTGCGGTGGGCGTGCCTGTGCTGCTCGGCATCTCAAAGGCGGCGCTCTCCACGGAGTCGTTCCTCTCGGCTGCCTCGTTCCAACACACCCTGCGCGTGCTTGCTGAGGCTGCGATTGAGGGACGCCGCGACGACCTTCTCGGCTTGAAGGAGAACGTGATCCTTGGCAAGCTCATCCCCGCGGGCACGGGTTTCCGCGGTGAGGGCGTGACCGAGTACGAAGGCGTCTCGTTGCTGCCAGAGCCATCGGAGCAGAAGCCCTCGTTGGAAGACTTGAAGGCGCGCTTGCTCGGCGAAGCTGAGGGCGAGCTGCTCGATGCCTCCACGCGCGCATTCGAGGAGCTACTCTTCAGGCAGTCGTCGGAGGAAGAAGAAGGCTGAGCTTGACCCGCGCAGGAAACAAGGAGAAGGGGTGAGCGCTATTGCTCACCCCCTTTCTTTTGCAGATTAGCGCTGGAGTTTGCGCGGCTTGCGTCGCTCGGGGCGCGGATAGGCGGCTTCGTACTCGCTCACGTTGCCCACGAACCAGCGCACCTCGCCGTCGTCCTCAATGGCGAGGATGTGCGTCGCCACGCGGTCGAGGAACCAACGGTCGTGGCTGATGATCAGGGCGCTGCCGGCGAAATTCTCGAGCGCGTCTTCCAGCGCGCGCAACGTGTTCACGTCGAGGTCGTTGGTTGGCTCGTCGAGCAGCAACACGTTGGCGCCTTCTTTCAACGTCTTAGCGAGATGCACGCGATTGCGTTCGCCGCCAGAGAGCGCGCTGACCTTCTTCTGCTGGTCGCTGCCGAGGAAGTTGAAGCTCGCCACATAAGCGCGGCTGGGCACTTTGCGCGGACCGAGCTGCAAGTACTCTTCGCCGCCGCTGATCTCCTCCCAGACGGTCTTCTCCCCATCTAGCGGGCGCATTTGGTCCGCATAGCCGATCTTCACCGTCTCGCCAATGCGGATAGTGCCGCTGTCGGGTTTCTCCTGACCGACGATCATGCGGAAGAGCGTGGTCTTGCCCACGCCGTTCGGACCGATGATGCCGACAATGGCACCGGGCGGCACTTTGAAGCTTAGGTTCTCGTAGAGCACGCGGTCGCCGTAGCGCTTGGAGACGTTCTCGAATTCGATCACCACGTCGCCGAGGCGCGGTCCAGGCGGGATGTAGATCTCGAGTTCCTCGCGGCGCTTCTCGGTCTCCTGCGAAAGCAGCTTCTCGTAGGCAGCAATGCGCGCTTTGCTTTTGGCTTGGCGCGCTTTGGGCGTCATGCGGATCCATTCCAGCTCGCGCTCGAGCGTCTTTCGACGGCGCTGGTCTGCCTTTTCTTCATCGGCGAGGCGCTTGGCTTTCTGCTCCAACCATGAAGAGTAATTGCCCTTCCAAGGGATGCCGTAACCGCGGTCAAGTTCCAAGATCCACTCCGCGACGTTGTCAAGGAAGTAGCGGTCATGTGTGACGGCAATGACGGTGCCTTTGTATTCGCGCAGATGTTTCTCCAGCCAGCTCACCGACTCCGCGTCGAGGTGGTTGGTTGGCTCATCGAGGAGCAAGATGTCTGGTTCGGTGAGCAGCAAGCGGCACAGCGCCACGCGCCGGCGCTCACCGCCGCTGAGCACGCGGATGGGCGTATCGGGGGGCGGGCAGCGCAGGGCGTCCATGGCCACCTCGAGCCGCTGATCGAGCGTCCACGCATCGTGGCGATCGAGTTCTTCTTGCAAGCGCGCCTGCTCGGCGATCAGCGCGTCGTAGTCGGCGTTTGGCTCGCTGAACTTCTCATTGATGGCTTCGTACTGGCGCAGCAGGTCCACGATGGGCTGCACGGCTTCCTCCACGACTTCGCGCACGGTTTTGTTGGGGTCGAGCTGCGGCTCTTGTTCGAGGTAGCCGCGCGTGTAGCCCGGCGAGAGGTATGTCTCGCCAATGTAGTCTTGGTCCACGCCCGCCATGATGCGCAGCAACGTGCTCTTGCCGGAGCCGTTCAAGCCGATCACGCCGATCTTCGCGCCATAGTAGAAGCCGAGCGAGATGTCGCGCAGCACTTGCTTGTTCGGCGGGTAGATGCGCCCCACGCGCACCATTGAGTAGATGACCTTGTTGGTTTCTGCCATAGCGTCGCGCGCGGGATTGTAAAGGAAAGCTTCAAGACCACGTCCGCTCGCTTGCCAGAGGCAAAGCGCGACACGAAATGCTATTCCCGTAGTAGTGTAGAATAGTAAGGGTATATCTATTGCGCCACATTGCTTTGGGGAGATGTTCGATGAGAGCTGCATTCAGGTTTTTGCAGATCGGCATTGCTAGCGTAGTGCTTGCCGCTACTTTGATGCCTACAAGTGCTCAGCCTAGTTTCGCAGGCAGTAACTCAACAAGACAGATTGCTCTGCCGCTACAACAAAGCACAATCCAGGTTTATTTGCCTCTTGTCATGAAGAGGTATCCTTGGGTTTTGCCTTTTGGTGTTGAGTCGAACTTGACCATCACGACAACCTCCGTTCTCTACACGCGCACGCTCGAACTCCAGCCAGGCTGGATTCGCTTGAATGATCGCATTTCGTGGAGAAGGCTTCAGGCTTCAGAAAACAGCCCGATTGACTGGTCCCAGCTACAGGGCTTTGAGAACGAATTGCGCCTGCTGCGCCAAATGGGCATTCGCCCGATAGTCGTTGTGGATGATCATCCACTGTGGGCTACGCGCGGGCGCTTAGGCTCGGATGGTCAGCCATCCCATTGCGATGCGATACGAGAGGATAAGTTTCAAGCGTTTGCCAATTTTGTCGCACAACTTGTGCGCCGCTATAAAGCGGCAGAGTTTAATGTGCGCGACTGGGAGCTTGGTAACGAGCCAGACGTCGATCCGAGTCTAGTTCCAAGTAATTCAGCTTTCGGATGCTGGGGTGACATCTCAGACCCGTACTATGGAGGCGAAGGGTATGGGCGCATGCTTCGAGCTGTAGCTCCTGCTATTCGGCGCGAGGACCCTGGCGCGCGCATTTGGATTGGTGGGCTGTTGCTTAGCTCGCCAGGTATTGACGAAGGACCAAGCCGCGGATCACCAGGAAAGTTCCTTGAGGGTGTTTTGAGGGCCGGTGCGGCTGATTCGTTCGACGTCGTTGCCTTTCACGCCTACTTACCCTATGCAGAGCGGGATGGTCAGCCAATTCTTCTGGACTATGACTATGCTTTTGGTACGGCGCCGAGC
>Ga0105160_1000225_pt1 | contig 28370 bp, 28 predicted proteins | sample GXS110809BmetaG_FD_89591 | JGI IMG/M metagenome (GOLD analysis project Ga0105160, IMG submission 89591) | Hot spring microbial communities from Gongxiaoshe hot spring, China to study Microbial Dark Matter (Phase II) - GXS 110809B | ecosystem: Environmental > Aquatic > Thermal springs > Hot...
AAGATTGTGGATGGTGCTGTAACAACGGATAAGCTGGCAAATGATGCTGTAACCTCTTTAAAGTTGGCAGACAACTCCGTGTCTACCACAAAGATTGTGGATGGTGCTGTAACAACGGATAAGTTGGCAAACAACGCTGTAACAACGGAAAAAATAGCAAACGCTTCTGTAACCTCAGAAAAGTTAGCGCCCGATGTTTTTAATACAAATACAATACCTGATAATATAACAATAAAAATATTAGGAGATTTTACTTTTGACGAAGTTAACTGGAACAATTACAAAACTGCTGGAATTTATCGTGTTTTTGGGGTTCCTTCTTCTGGAGGAAGTAATCAACCCCCGGCAACTTATAAATATGGTTCTTTAGTTGTTTTGAGAGGGCAATATGGAGGAATAACGCAAATTTTTATTCCTCATTTAATAGACAATAATCTTTACGTCCGTCATAACTGGGATGGAGAAGATATCCAATGGTCAGCATGGAGAATTTACTCTTCCTCTAATGTAGATTCTTCTATATCTGGAATATGGTCTTTTATAAATGGGCTAAAAACAAATTCAATTACACATGCTACAGGTTCAACTTTAAATGTAAATTCCAACGGAGATGTGAACATAAATATTGGCGGAATTGTAAGAATATCTAAACCTAATGGGGATCTTCTATACCTTCACGCTACCCAGGGAGGTAATGGAAACGCGGGTAGCATAGCCTTCAAAGGTTATGGGGGTACCGATACAAGCAATCCAGCTTCCAAGATATCTTTCATAGATGACGGCTCTTATTCTTCTCATATAGCTTTCTTGACCAAGACTCCTGGAGCCGATGGGAATAGTCTTGTGGAGAGGGTTAGAATTACCTCTTCCGGTAATGTGGGGATTAAAACTTCTAACCCAACTTACGACTTAGAAGTTGCAGGGAAGGTACGCATTTCTCCCTCTAACACGGCTGGCCTCCAGGAAGGTCTTTCCCTCGTAGACCCTGGAACTGGATCTGGAGAGGGTTTATGGATAGGATGGAGGAGAGGAACTTCCGCTAAAGATGCCGCTAGAATAGGTCTTTTTTCTGATAGTGCAGGAGGACACCTTTATTTTTCTACCTCAAATTCTGATTCTTCAGACCCAACGGAACATATGAGAATTACTTCCTCTGGAAACATAGGTATAGGTATTTCTTCTCCTTCTCAGAAATTACATGTCTACGGAAATGTTCTTATTTCCTCTGGCAGATTAATCACGAATTCTGGAACTGGAGATACCACTCACATAGAATTCCAAAATAGAGGTTTTTCAAGATGGAAAATAAACTTAAATGGTAACGAATCTGGGTCTGATACAGGTAGCGATTTGGCATTTATCAGCATTTCGGATACTAACAATCATAAAACTTTAATGGATATTTCCCGAAGTGCGGGCACCGTTCGCATGTATGGTGGAGATGCTACAAATCCAAATAATCCTACGTTGTTGCTTTATGGAACTAATAGTAGTTCAAGAAGTTATTTAATCAGATTTTATCCTACATTGTCCGATGGTTCTTTTTCCATAGGATTAGCCCCTACTGGCACTCAAGGATATTTGGAAATTCGTGGAGGTCAGGGAACTTCTTCTGTCTACGGCGTACGTTTGATGCGTGGAAACGCTAATGATGGCTGGGATATTTTAGCTGAGTTTGATACTCAAGCTAAAATCTACAAGAATCTCCGTGTGTTTACGAATCCAACAGACAGCGTTTCCACTTCTGGAGTTATAAACATACCTAACAATCAATGGATATCTGCTCGCAATGCTTCTAACTCTGGAGATGTTAATTTAATTCGGCTTAATAACAGAAACGAAATTGCTATAGGAACTCGCATTTCAGGTATAGAAACTTACTCTGGTAGCACACTAACAGCTATTAACTCTGGTCTTGGGATTAAAAGGACTGCTTCTATCACTCAAGCTGGATGGTATAGGATTGCTATTAATGGTGATGTTGTTAATAAAACAGGAGGAAACAGGGCTTCGGCTAAATTCATACTCACAGACAGAACGTCAGGACAGCATTCTACTGCTTACATTTATGCTTCCGTTCATTTTGGAGAACAACCTACATTAACTCTGCTTCATAGGGCTAAACACTTTGGTACTGGTAGGATAACCCGAGTCCGTCTATCTAAAGGAGGAACATATGAAGGAGCCGCTTTAGATGTTTATGTGGATGGATCGGCAACTGTAGACTATGTAATCCTGGAGAACGAACAAAATACCGGATGGTTGCCTGTAAACTGGGAACAGGTAGCATCTACGTCTGGAGATACGGATGGTATTCCTTCTGGGTTTACTGCTACTATCTTAGAACTAAACGACGAATCTGTAATGGGTATTTCTACAGATACAGGAAAATCTAAGTGGTATCGGAATGGGTCTATCGTTATTGGAGATCAATTATTCGGTACACTTCCAGCTAAACTGTCTGTTATTACTTCTGATGATAAAGCTTTGTTTCTTCAAAGCACAATAGGAGGTTCGGGAGCAGAAGTTGGTATATACTTTAAAACTTATAAAACTCCTTCGTATACAAACTATCCTACAGCTAAAATTAGCACAATAGATGACGGAAATTACTCTTCGCATATTACATTCCACACCAAAATTCCCGGAGCAGATGCAAACAGCCTTTCCGAAAGAGTCCGTATTACATCTTCTGGTGATGTAGGTTTAGGAACTACTTCTCCTTCTTCTAAACTACACGTAGTGGGAACTATTACTGCTAATAGTATTCAAGGTAGCAATTCTTCTATCTTTTTAATAAATGCAAGAAATTATGGATTAGAGTTTCGTATAGATGAAGATAACTATGGGGGAGATATTTTTAGATTTTCTAAGGGGCCTAATGGTTCTATAGAACTTATGAGGCTTACCAGTAACGGACGTCTGGGTTTGGGAACTAGTAATCCACAAAGTACCCTTGATATTAATGGGGATTTAAGAGTTTCTGATAAAATAATAATTGAAGGAACTTGTTTGGTAATGGGGGTAATGGAAAATGTATTCTGATTTTTATATTTCCCGAAAATAAAAAAGGAGGATAAAAAGTGCCCACAATAATATTTGTTAATAGAAGAAGAGGTTTAGGAATAAATATTTGGTATTCGTCCGTACCTAACAGAGGCGATCCTGGATTTAAGCCTTTACAAATGCCTACTGGAAGACATAGTTTAACTTCCATCCCCCTTTCTAACGATAGGGGTGCATTTGTAGGAGGCGCAAATACTTCTAGCACTCTGCTTACAACCAACGAAATTTACGATTTTACAACCAATACATGGTCTTCTGGGGCTCCAATGCCTACTGGACGACAAGGACTAACTTCCATCCCCCTTTCTAACGATAGGGGTGCATTTGTGGGAGGCATAAATTCTCCTGGTTATGGTGGCCTCAGAACCAACGAAATTTACAATTTTACAACCAATACATGGTCTTCTGGGGCTCTAATGCCTACTGCGAGAGTGTCCCTCACTTCCATACCCCTTTCTAACGATAGGGGCGCATTTGTGGGAGGCGAAGGTTATTATGCTATTTCCGTAGCAAACGAAATTTATAATTTCACAACCAATACATGGTCCTCTGGGGCTCCAATGCCTACTGGGAGAACACTTCTCACTTCTATTCCTCTTTCTAATAATAGGGGCGCATTTGTGGGAGGCGCAAGTAATTCTAATGTTTATTCCGCAATCAACGAAATTTACGATTTTACAACCAATACATGGTCTTCTGGGGCTCCAATGCCTACTGGAAGATACGAACTCACTTCCATCCCCCTTTCTAACGATAGGGGTGCATTTGTGGGAGGCACAAATTCTTTTCGCTCTATCCTCGGAACCAACGAAATTTACGATTTTACAACCAATACATGGTCTTCTGGGGCTCCAATGCCTACTGGAAGAATGGTCCTCACTTCCATCCCCCTCTCTAATAATAGAGGTGCATTTGTGGGGGGCGTTTCTAATATTTCTGATTCAGTCAATGAAGTTTATTATGCATAAAAATTTAGCATAAAACAAATATACAAGACTTTTCGCTTTTTATCCTAAAAATCAAAAAATAAAATATAATAAAAAAGAAGAGCAACCTTTAAGTTATAGTTTTTGTGTTTTGTTATGAACCATAGTTTTAAATATTCTCTAAATAAATCTTCAGAAAATGAATTTGACTTTTATTTAGAACAAAAGGATATAAAACAAATTAATGCTGTTGTTATTACTATTAATAAATATCCGGCTTTTTCTAAAAACTATGATAATGAATCTTTAATTTTGGATTTTTATTTGGAAAATTTTTCTAAACAAAATCTTTCAAACGATTTTTCCGCATATTCTCAAGAAGGCAAAATTGGTTTTATTATAACAAAAGAAGAAGATTTACTAAATTCTTTTTCGTCTAATGATTTTATAAGAAGAAAATTTTTTATTGTTCCTGCAAAGCCAAGGTTTCCCTTAAAAATAAGGTTTAAGGTAAAAGAACTAAAAAGCGATTTTGTTTTTCCAGACAAACTTTTTTCTTTTAAAGAAATAATTTATCCATTAAACAGCTTCTACATAAACGCTCTTGAATACCATGCAGGAATTTATTTATCTGAGTTTTATAATCCATACAACAGAAACTATTGTTTAAACCTAATGAGTAAAGACTTTTACTTTCAAGGAGTAGTAAATCTTGATGATCTTCTTTCTGAATCTCTAATGCAAAACTTTGTTTACTTTAATAACGACAATACCGAAGAAAGAGAATCTTTTGTTTTTGTTGACCAAAAATATAAAATACTTTTTTCAAACTCAACTTATCTGCTACCAAAACTTTCTTTTTCAAAGCAGGCAATGTCATTTTTTGAGAATCAAGATAACGTAAACATATTGACAGAAAATTATGTTTACAACTTAATAAAAACAATCCTTATTTACCTAATAAACTACAAATACTTTTTTAGTGAAGATGAAAAATTTTATATATTTTTATCAAAACTTGCCAATACTTTAGAAAACATATCTACAAATATTCTGAGAAAAAATATAGATTTTAGTACGCATTTGTTTTTAGGTGAACAACTTAGTGATCAAGAAAAAACCGAACTTTATACTCTTCTTTATCTTTTGTCCGAACTGATAAAAATAAAGATATTTGACGATAGCCGATTATCTTCCAATAATCCTCAAGCATTACAAAATTTTATGCGTATTATTTCTTCTTTAAATACATTTAAAACTTTTTTGTCCCAAAAACAAAAAATAAAACTTTATCTTAATACTAACGCAGACAAAGCGTTTTTATTTTCTGTTTTGTTATATGCTTTTTTATTAGCGAAAAAAAGAATAATACAAACAAATCAAATTCTACTCGGACAAACGATATATAACATAAATGATACAGTTTTAAGCAAAATTGACGAAACAATAAGACTTTTATCTGTTCTACCCTCTTACTACGACCCCAATAACAATGTAAAAATACTTCAGCAAATAGACATTACAGAATATAGCAAGTTTTTGTTTGCTTCAGCAATGCTTTGGACGCTGGAAAGCGCCGAAGTAAAATTCAATAATCAAAAAATGTATGATTTTAATAATCAGAGTGTAAAATTTTTTGAAGTTTTTGATAATGATTTTAGAAGAATGTTATTTGAATATGCTTATTCGGACGAAGAGTTGTTTGTATTTACAAACGTAAACACAACAAACAGAAATGAGGCTATTTTCAATATGAATACTGTTGCAACAAAACTTTACCTTCTTTCTAAAATGATTAACAATAAAACAAGACAAAATAACTATAACTTGAAAATCATTGTTAACGTGATAAAATAAGATTGATTATGCCTCAGTTAGGTTATGGATTATTTCAACCAGACACAGAATTAACAGATCCCATGGGGTCAATCATTATTAACGTTAATACAAACAGTTCTCCAAATTTCCAATGGGTCATCCGAAAGAAATATAAGGCTTATGGTGATGTAAATCCATTTGACGAAATAATAGGACAAATACCTGGATATTATGATACTGTTTCCTACAAAGTAAATTTCTTAGAACATATATACGATAATACTACTCCTATTGGCATTTCTGCTTGCTTAACTAATCCTGATAGTCCCTCCTGTGAAGGAAAAGGTCCATACATAATACTTGGAAAAAGATATTATATAGACTTTCGTGTTTTTTATATAGTAAATAAAACTATTTTTAGTTCCGGCGATCCTTTAGATTATTCTATTTTTAGTCCAGTCTTGTCATTAGATTACTCAAGATGTTCTGAGCATTATGGCTTTTTTATTGCCGCTCCAAAACCTATACCAAACTCAAATAATACTGTTCCTCATTTGGTAGCAAAAAATATACCAAACTTACAAAACCATAGTATGTTCTCTCAAACACCCTCATCTACAAATCATCTTGGAACACTTAATACAAGCATTAAATATAGACTTACTGTTTTAAATGACGGAAATGATATAAATAGTTTTTGGGATGATGTTTATTTGACCCCAGGAAACATTGTCTTAGCGGTACAAAAAGCAATAACTCAAGGTCAAATAAGTATTGTTTCTGCAATGTCTGATAATACTCCTATTGTTTTATATCCGCAAGCGCAAACATATCCTAACTCAGTAAACCCTAAATCTTATTATCCTTTTATACTTTTCAGATATATAAGTGCCTCTGCTCCTACTCAGAGAGTAGATTTCTCTATTTCTTTTAATGTAAATGTTCAGAATGTAAGTGTTCAGTAAGATAATATGGACCAAAACTATTTATCTGGACAAATACATACTTTTTCTCTTGTAAATACCTCAAATGACTGCACAACACAATACAACTTTTTTTCCTTGGCGGGTTTTGACATTTTGCAAACAGGTTCTATTATTATTACGGAACAATATAGAGAGCAAGAAATAAATAATCCAAATAATCTTTCTGATTATTACTTTACTAACAACTTTAACGAGTTTCTTTATTTGTCCGGCCAATGTGAAAAAATATTCAGATTTTCTTATTTAAATCATTCCGAACAAGGCTTTATTTATTCTTTTTCATACGAAAACCAAGAAAATCCTTCAAGATTTCATAGATACCCCATATGTTTTAACTGTTCTATAAAGACGTTTCCGTTATTAAGAAGAAAAAGTTTTTGTTTTCCCGTGCGAATAGAAGAGTATCCAGATATATTTATTGTTGATTTAAACTTTTCTTACCAGATTACAATAGAATCTAAAGAAAAACTTTATTTTACAGCAGAGGGCGCACCAGAAGGAACAAATATAATAAAAAGAATGTTTGACAACCTACCAAACTATTTTGCTTCCTTCTTTGAAATATTTAATGAAGAGGACATTGAAAAATAGATTTTGTGCTAAACTAATATAGACATGGGAGATAGAGAAAAGGTTTTAAAGCTAATGGAAGAAGAACTAGAAGGTCATAAATTTACTCTCTTAGAGTATGACTTTTTTGCAAAACCACCTTCACTCTTGGAGGAAGCTAAAATTCCAATGCGTGCAACCTATATACTTAAAACTATTTTATTAAAGGACAAAGAACTTTTATCTGAAGTATCTCAACAAATTGACGAGGAAGTTTTAGATTTGAACAAAAGAGAACATTTGGAAAAGATTTTTGAAGCTCTTCCTGCTTCATTGCGGGATTTAGTAAATGCTCTTGCTTATTTAGACACAGTAGTAAAAAAGATATCTTATAAAGATAAAACACTAGAAGAAAAACCTTCTGATTTATTTTTAAGCGAAAAACTAAAAAATGTTCATTATAGAGATGTAATTTTCCTCGCCACAAATATTTTTGATTGGTTTGAAAAGGAGTATAATGTTGACCCTTTTTTGTCAAAAGATTAATAGAAAATGACATTAATTTAAACCTTATAACTTCTTTTTATTTTTCCAGGCACAATCTTGCTGACATAAAAAATGAAGAAATAAAAAATCTCGTAGAAGCAAATGCACTAAAAATAGATATATTAAAAACTGATTTTTTGCCTTATAGAGATTATTTTTCTTTTAGGAAAATAACAAGGTATCATATAAATTTGTTTTTGGGCATAGAGTTTTATTTCGGAAGGAGAAAAGAACTTATTCCATTTTTAAAGGCAAAAGACGAACCTTTGCTACAAAAATACATTGAACTCAAAGCAAAGTTAAAAGAGATAGACGAAAATGCAGATAAAATACACGAACTTATTGCAGAAAAAGGTGTTCAAGTAATAGACGAAATAATAGCCGAAAGAGAAAATATACAAAAAGAAATGTTAGAAATAGAAGAACAACTTAAACAAAAAGGAATAGACCTACCTTCTGAAGTTTGAATAAGAAAAACCTATAATAGTTTGAGAGATGCTAAACGAAAAAGTAAAACAGGATATTTTTCAAATAGTTTTAGATAAATCCTACGGGATATTATTACCAGAAATGACTCCCGATGTTCAGTCAATGATTGAGCGAGAAATAGAAAGAAGCGCCCAATATATAGAAAATAGATTAAAAACTTCTTTAACTCCCGCACGATTTACAGATTTACCAAAAAGCCCAGAAGAAGCGTACAAAAACAGAACAAAATATAAAGACTCTATAAACCCAGATTTTTACGAATATCCAAAATGGTCAGATTTAACAAATGACCAAAAAAACTTATACGGAAACAATCCCAGTATTTACCAAAACGGAACTTTGCCGTTTGAATTATTAACAAACAATCAACTGCTAACTTGGACTAGCAACGTAAAGTATTCAGATATAAAGGTGGGGGATGCAGAAAGGCAGGATGGTAGAGGAAAAGCGTTTTTTATAACTTATTATGCACCAATAATAAATGTTTACTCAGTATCTCTAACCTTTACTGCTCCTCCTGGATATGAAGCAAAACCCTTGTTCTTCAGACTTTATCAACCTTCTGAGTTTAAAGTTTATCATAGAGAAGGAGGCATACATATCTTTCCTGCTGTAATGGCTAGACTATTATTAATTGGAAGCAACGACCCATTATATGGTTCACAATATGGCCCTGTTGTGCCTTATATTCCTCAAGTTTTAACGATTGATTATGAGTTTGGTTATACGGACCAAACAAGACCCTATGATCTTCTAGAAGCTGTTGCCCTAAGAACTGTTATGCAGATAATACTAAACATTTCTGCTTATTTAACTGCTGGATTAAGGTCATATGGTATTGAAGGTTTTAATGCTTCTTTTGGAAACAACGGCCTTCTTTATGAAAGCCTTTATAACGAATACAAATCAAGACTGAGAGAGCTTCTTTCTCCTTACTACAGACCAGTTATGGTTTCTTGGTAATAGGATTATGGCGAACTTTGTTTTTCCAGTAAATTGTGATGGGTACTTAGATATAACTTCTTCTTTTGGACATCCATATCCAGCAGACTTAAACATTAATGCTATTGATTTTTATTACATGGTTTCTGTGGTAAGAAATATTTTTGAAAAATATAAAAATAATACACAAATAATTCAACAAGCCGGAATACAAAATTTAAACACTCATTTCCAAAGAATTGCTTTTCTAAGATATATATACAGAACAAACTCTCAAGATTTCGCCAAAGAAAGAAATTTATTAAAAAGTCCAATTTCATTAAAAATAGTATCCTTTCACCCAGGAATAGACATAAATAAAGGTCCAGGAAACTCAGATGCAGGCGAGCCTGTTTATGCAGTTTATGACGGAGTTGTTATAGGTTCTAGTCCTACTTGGGGGCAAGGCATTGGCGGATATGTTATTTTAAATCACAAAGGAAAAAATTTTCAATTTTTTTCTCTTTATGGACATATAAATCCAAGCATTTCTTCCGGGCAAACTGTAAAAAGAGGGACATTAATAGGTACTTTGTCTAATACAGTAAAATTTCCTTCACACCTACACTTTGAGATTTCTCTTAAAAATATCTATATAAATTCTATTATCAAATACCCAGGATATCCCTACAATCAAAAAAAATTAAATCTTGCTTACCTAGCCTCCTATAACTATCAAAATATAGTTTCATATCTAACTAACAACATTATCCCTTCCTTTTTTTGCGTGCCTAATAAAGAATACTATGAAATGATAGTAGACCCAAAAGACCCATTCCCTTATCAAGCAAGCACAACTCTTGATTCTGCTAAGTCTGCATTTGCAAGAGAATATGGGTTTGTTGACCCAATAGAATTTTTAAAAAAGTTAGGATGTGATAAATTTTTTAAACCGCCTAAAGGAGTAGAAAACAATCAAATTTGCTCAAACATTAACAAACAAGTAGAAAATCAGGTTTGCTTCCGTAGGTCTTTCTAAAGACTAACGACTTTCCGAAAATTTTGCCCAAAGAAAAAATAATAACAAAAAACTAAAATATAACTACCATGCCCAATCAAACACAAACATCTATTTCCCCATTAACAAAAAACAAAAATTTTTCCCTTATATACACATCTCAATACCCAAAATCTTTAGGGGGACCAGTATTTTTGCCCATAGAAAAATATGTATTTTATTTTGACGAAGAAGAAAGTTTTTTTGAAAATGAAAAATTTGCGGCATTCTATATTGTTAACAATATAAATAAAAACACTTCAATTTCTGAAGTTAGTATTTCTGTATTTTTTGACACTTCTGAACATGTAGATAAGTTTAATCAAATTTTTTTGGCAAATATGTATATAGAAGTAATAGATGCTGTTATATTTGAAAAGAACAAAATACATTTAACCTATAATGAAAAGGGGTTTATTTTAGACCTTCAAAAAAATATAACTGAACTCAAAAAAACACAAGAAATACGAAATCAAATTATAATAGAAGAACCTTTAGATTACTTAGATTTTTATCCTTTTATGATAAAAGTATCTATAACTAATCCTATTGAACGGGTAAAAGAATTGCCGATTATATTAAATGTCAAATATAAAATACGATAATATTTCTTGAACTATGGCCGAAGAAAAAGATAAAAAGGATTTAGAAAATTTAATCTCAAGTTTAACAAGCGATTTAAAACAAAGAGCTACTTTTACTAATAAACTAGAAAAACTTCTTGAAAATCAGTCTGATTCTTTTAGTCAATTATTAGGACTTGTATTGAGGGTTTATGGAGATGAAGGAAACGTACAAAGCGTCCAAACAAAACTATCAAATCTAGCAAGATCAGAACAAACTACCCTAAAACAAGAACTAAGAGAACTAGGTTCTTTATTAGGTGTTATTCCGTCTATTGTTAAACCCTATTTAAAACAAGAAGAACTAGAAAAAGTTTTCCCAAAAGAAAAAGCAGAAGAAATAGCAAAAAAAGTAAAAAATTTTTATGACCAATTATTTGACCCAGAAATATTAAAAGTCGTACTTACCAGGTCAAAGGGAGAAATAAGAGAAAGTGCAAATATAGCAGTAAAAACTTTTGTTGATTTTATATCTGGACTTAGAGAAGATTTCTTATCTCTTGAACGGGCGTCAAGAATTACGCTAATAAAATCTTTAAACGAACAAAAATCTATTCAACCTTATTTCCTAATGCAAAAAGGATTTTTAAAAGAAGGAGAATTTAGAGAATTTTTGCCGATACAAGAACAAGTAAAAACTTATTTTACTGCTTTTTCTGCATTTAGAGAGCAATACGAAGAGATACAAAAAACCTATAAAAATTTTTCTTTATTTAGTCCATTTAATATTTTTAATTACGGAGAAATTTCAAGAAGCTTAAGAAACGAAGCCTTAAAAAATATATTCAACACACTTTCTAACCAAAGAATTATTTTTAGCGAAGAAATAAACAGAATAAATAAAGAACTTTCTTCTAAAGAACCTAAAACAGAAGAAGAAATCGCCAAATTAAAAGAACAAAGAACTTTACTTACAAAAGAATTCTTTGAAACCGTAAATAAAGAAATAGCAATAAGAAAAGAACTAAATAAAGAACTAGAAAACGCCATAAATCAAATAAAATCGTTTTCTATAAAAAGTGCCGATTTATTATTTTCTACGACAAGAAATCCTTTTGTAGATATTTTTACTTCGGCAATTCGTACTGGATTACAAGTAGGTTCTAGTGTAGGAAGTGCTACTCAGAATATATTTTCCCGTGTATTACCTCCAACACAAGTAAATATTCCTAATCAAAGAAGAACAACACAACAACAACCACCTACAACAACTACAACACAACAACAGAGAAGATTACCAAATCAAACAATATTTTCTACTAGAAATCTATTCCGTGGGGGATTAATAGGTTTAGGTACTTCTCTTTTAACAGAACAATTATTCGGAGATGGAATACAAAGACAAGACATACCAAGAATATTAGGAGGAACAATTGGGGGAATATTAGGTTCTCTTGTTCCTATTCCTTATTTGAATATTGGAACTTCTATTTTAGGTTCTTATTTGGGCGCAAATTTGGGTTCTTTTTTGGGCGAAAAATTCCAAAACCAAACAAAAGAAGAACAAATAAAACAAGAAAAAAATCTCGCTGAAAATTTAAAAAATCTAAACTTATCATCCATAAATCTAAACGAAGCATTTTTAGGTTTAAATACAGGTGCCCTTTCTTTATCTAATAGTTTTGCAAATTTAGGTAAATCTTTGCCTAATATTTTCACTCCCGATTTTCTTTCTAGAGGAGCAGGATTAGTTACTGGTGTAGGTGCAGGATTATTAGCAGGATTGACTGATTTTTTTCTTTCGTCCTTAAATAAGTCCTATGATATTTTTTATCAGAATTTCGTTCAGTCTAGACTTATTCCCCAAGGTATAAGAGAACGATTAGGAAATCTGTCTGATATTGCAGGAGCATTTGTAGCTGGAGGAAGATTTCCTATTTTAGGTCAAGGTTTTACTAGAGAAGAACTATTAGGTACTGCTGGAAGACTTAATGCTTTGATACCTTTACAAAATGATTTGAATAAATTTAGGGAAAATGTTTTTAGGGCGGCTGAAAGTGCAAATTTATTTGGGACTTCTATAGCAGACACTACAAATCTTATTGCTACTTCTACTAAAGCTTTAACAAATATAGATTTTGCAAAACAGTTAGCCTTCTCCTTAACAGGGGATTATAGTGCTTTTTCTAAAGCTTTCTCTGAGGCAATATTACAAACTTCTACTTCACTAGCAATAAGACAGTTTGCTAATCCGTCTGCTTTTGCTTTTTCTTTTGGCCTTTTCCAAAACATGTTCAGAATGTCGCCCAATCAAAATCTTGCTCAATTAGCACTTTATAATCCAGAAGTAATACAAAATACCTTTAACACATTTAATGAATTTATAAGGTCAGGATTAACTAATCCTGTAGCAGGAGGTATTTTATTAAGAGCAGGATTAACACCTAGACAAATGTTAATGGGCGCAACGCCAGAAAATTTAGAAAGAATTATTCCATCTTTAATGGCACAAGTAGGTCTTTATAGTCAGTATGTAGGAGGAGAGTTTACTGCTCAAAGTAGAAATTATTTATTACCATTTGTTCAACAAGCATTAGGCCTTACTAATATTTCCCCTGATATATTTGAAGATGTATTGAAAGGTTTTGCTTCTGGAAGAAGTTTAGAAGTTAGTGAAAGATTGTCTAGAATACTTGCACAACCTTCGCCTACAGGTAGACCTCCAGATAGACAATTTGCTGAACAGCTAGACACCTTAAATGTTTCATTCCAGGTTTTAACAGAAATAATGCAACAAAATATTGGTGCTATTAGAGATTTAAACCAAGCGATATTAGGATTAACAATAACAGTTTTAGATTTGGGCGCAAAAAATGCTTCTGATATTGTTGATTTAATAGGAAAATCTTCTGTAGGATTAATGGGCGATATAGGAAACGAAAGATACAGAGAAATACTCAATCAAATACAACAAAAAGAAAACGTAGTCCGTAGTACGGCAAATATTGTTCAACAAAGAAATGAACAGAATAATATGTCTTTAGGAACTCAAAATCAAATGCCAGAAATAAGAGTTTCTGGAAGTAGTGGGAACTATGTTATTTTTGTAGAAGGAAAGTCTACTGTTATTGATGTTAAAGAGCTTGGTGAAATAATAAAGAAAATGAAAAAATAACAGATTTATTTTTTCCAGCCGTATTTTTTTTGTTCTCTTAGATAAGTATATCTATCTACAACATGAACAGATATATAAGGATGATTTAAAGCATAAATAACTTTTTTTGTTTCTATAGTTTGAAAGGGTTGATATACAAGTATTCTGTTATTTTTGTATTCGTAAATAAAGTTTTCTTTATTGGCGATTTTCAAAAAGTTCAAAAAAAGAAAAGGTCTTTTAAAGAAAAAATATTTTGCATCTAAAAAATCTTCTATTGTTAAAAAGTAAAAACCATCAAACTTTATATCTAAAAAATTTGTTTCACTAAAAAACGCATAACAATAATAAGAAAATAGTGTTAGGTAATCTTTACTAAACTTTTCTATTTCTTTTTCGGCAATCTCTTTAAAGAAAAACTTTTTCCTAAAAAAGTAATACCTATCTGGAATAGGTTTCCTTAGAAAAAGATGCCTATCCAAAAAATACAAATAATAAAGTCCTCTTTTATAAGCCGTACTTCTATCTATTATTTTTATGTCTTTATATTTCTTTATGATTTCAGAAGGTCTTTTGAAATTTTGTGCATAGTTAGTTTTCATAAAAGGCCCGATAAACTTTTTCTGGCAAATAATACTTTAACAGTTTAGGACCAAAAAGTATGTTTATGTAGTTAGTTATTATATCTTTTTCTCCGTTGTATCCTTCGGTTATAAAAGAAAACGATATTTTTTCATTGTTTTTTATATTTAGCCTTTTCCCCACTTCAAAATAATCTTCCAAGAATAAAAACGTTTCATAAAACCTTACAAACGTTCTTTCTGTTTTTTGAGTTATATTTCTTATTTCTTCAAATATATTAAATCCTTCGTCGTAAGGGGTTTTTATGTTTTTAAAAAGCAAACTATTTGGCCCAGATAAATAAAGTTCCGAAATATTAACTTTATCACTTATATCTAAAAATGTATTTATATGAACAGTAAATCTAAACTTTTCGCCTAAAAACAAGTCCTCAAACTTATATTTTTCTCCAGAAACTTCAAATTCATAATCTAGTGCGTTTATAAGATCGTGAACGTATTTGATAGTTTCCCTAATCTGGTCTATGTTTTTATAAAGAAAAAAAGCTTTACCTCCAAAATAACCATCTTTAAGAGTATCTGATACTGTATAAATTTTATTTGTCCGAAGAAATTCGGTTCTTTTTAATAAAAACTTTTTTAGAATAATGTTTTCAGTATACAAAGAATTCCAAATACCCTCTGCATGACTTTTAGTTAAAATATAGTCAAATCCTAAATCAGTATCTACAAGATTACTATCTAATAATATCCTCAAAAATTCTTCTTTCTTAGAAAAATATCTATTCAATACTTCTTCAAAAGTAAACGCAAAAAGTATATTATACTTATGTCTTTTACTAAGCAAAACCTTCAAATCTTTCTTTGTAATAAACTCAAGATTATCTACAAAAAGAAATGGCCCAATAAAAGAGAGAGTCTTGTTTTCTCTTAACTTTTCTATATCACTCTTTTCTAAAGTTTTTATCATTCCTCTTCCCCCCTCAAAATTTCATCTATTAACTTTTCTTCTACGTCAAACACAACACTAACTCCTAAAGGAGGAAGTGAATAAGTAATAATGCTACCTTCAAATACCTTATAGTAATTCTTCACGGTTTTAGATATTTCAAAGCTATCATACAAAAACCTATTTTCAGCGCCAAACTCTAAAGCCCCCCTATAAAGATTTAATATAGTTTTAGCTTTTTCTTTTGAGAAATCACTATTTATTTTGTAAAGAATATTGTTTTCTAATTCATTGATAGGAGTAGGAGAGGAATCTTCGGAAACATCTACTATAACAAGAAATTCTTTTATTTCATTAAGAAAGGTTTCTAAGATATGTTTGAACAAGACATAGTTTCTTTTATTTGTTTTGGGGCTTTCAGGAACGAGCAGGGTATGTATCAGGTATTTTGTATAATAAACATCTTTACCTTCTAGTAGGGGAATAACATAGTTCGTTACATTTCTAAAACGTTTATTATAAGCATTATCTAAATTTTCTACTGCAAGTATATCTTTTAAAATTCCTTTTACCCTATTTGTATTTACTTTTTCATTGTAATCTTCTATCAACTCAAACAAAACTCCGCCCAAATATTCATTAAAAAATGGAACTTTCTTTTTGGAATACACAAGGACATTTTCTATTTCATCGTTTTCTTCTGTAAAGAACCCAAGACCAAACAAAGAAAAACTTATCAAATCTTTTACAAACTCTTTGGTATTAAAGATTACATAACTATTAGTAGAAGATGAGTTTGTAGATGGTGAAATTTTTATTCGTTTTATCTTTAGCATTTCTCCTCCCCCATGCCCTTAAAGAAGTTGGGGTTCACTAATATATGTGTTATGGAACAATACTTCAGATTTAATAAATCCATTGCCATTTTTTGTTTCACAAATCAAATCTAAGGTAAGAGTTAAATATTTTACTAGTTGTGTTGTTCCGTCTATTAATTCTTCTTCTTCTTTTCCATCATCTATAACTGCAATTTGTACGTATGCTTCACCAGACACAGTATCATTAGAAAGATAAGTATTTAATATATTTCTCACCGATTTTGAAAGGTTTATTTTGTATGCATTGTTTTTAAAGTTATCTAAAAACTTTTCTTTCCCCTCAACGAAATAGATTAAAATGTTAACACCATTTGTATCTAATGATAGTTTGTATAAAATGTTTTCCAAGGAAATATAAATTTCTTCTTTTTTTGTTTTGTTTTTATTGAAAAATATTCTTTCAAGGATTTCTTCAATAAATCCTTTTTTATTTAGGACGATTTCTTCAACTTTTCTTTTTAGTTTTTCCTGCCCTACGATCATCTTTTTCCTCTCTCCTCTCTTCCTATCCTTAAGGGTAGGCAAAACCAACTTATACGTCAAGAGAAAACCTTTGTTTTAAAAAATCCTCAAAATCTCTATATAAATCGTTAAAAGGAAATTTATGCGAAGAAAAAGAAGATATAGAAATTTCTCTTTTTACAGCGTCAATATAAAAAGTATATTCACCCTCCCTAAAAAATAAATTTCCTTCAAATACTTTCGGATAATTTTCTACTATAACACTATCTACCAAAACACCAATACCTTTATCAGAAACAAAATTTTTCTTTTTTAAATAAAGCAAATATTCTTCTATACTTTGTTTGTCAAAGTTTACAATATACTCTTTACCACGTTCAACAGACTTATATCCCAACAATAAAACTCCATCATAAACAACAGATAAATACTTTTTCTTAAAAGACAAAAAAGAAAACCTATCTAACAAATCACTCAATTCTTTACCATCTTTAAAATCAACACCTTCTATTAAATGAGGTCTAATAGTAAAAACAAAATTTTTGTATCCTTTTTCTTCGCTAAGATATTCAATCATATTATCTATGATTTCTTTTATAATTTCGGCATTAGAAAAAGAGAGTCCGATATAAATGTATTTCTTTTCTTTGTCGTCAAATTTTTTGTATTCTGGAAAATGTTTATAAAAATGCTTATTTTTTGTTGTTAAACCTACAGTAAATTTTCTTTTATAGAGTTCAATTAGTATTGAAGAAAAGTATTCATGTAAAGTAGGTTCGCCGCCTCCTAAAACAACCTCAAAAACATTTTGCCCATTTAAAAAATCAAAAATTTCTAACAAATACTCCAAATCAGCATCCTTTCCTTTTAATGTAGACCCCTGATAACAAAACGGACAACCAAAAGGACAAAAGTCAGTTATTTTTAGGTCTACTGCAACCATCCTACTCTTCTCCCCCCATCTTAAAAAAATTTGGTGGGCCGTGTAGGACTTGAACCTACAACCACCCGGTTATGAGCCGGACGCTCTCACCGATTGAGCTAACGGCCCACTCACCTAGCATTGTATCACCTCTTAAACCTTCTGTCAACACTCTCCTCACAAAATCGTTTCTTCCTTATAAAACAATGTAGGCAAATTAATAGTACCAAAATCTGCTTCTCCTTCTTTATGGAAAAAGTTATTTGTAATATCTTTACTAAAAAATGTTTTTACATTACAAAGATAAATAAGGTCTTGCATTCCAGCAAATTTATTGTAGTTTACATAATTCGGCATAGAAAGATAAAAATTATTTGTTGCGTCCTTTATTTTTTCTTTGTTGTAGACGAGATAGTAATCTTTTAGAGATTTTTCTTTTTCGCTGTAAGAAATATTATTAAAATCTTTCTTTTTAATGAAAACAACATCTACTCCAAAAAATCTCAATGATTTAGACGTAAAAGGAAGGTTTCTGCTATAAAAAATTGGAATAAAAAAGTATTCTTTTATCTTTTCCCCACTAAAAGCTTCCAAGGCTTTTTCAATGAGAAATGGATAATATTTGTTTGGATTTATTATTTGTTCGGCAAAGGTTTCAAAGGTATAATCTTTAGAAAGCCAAGACAAATTTTCAAAATGCACATATTTATCTTTTCTTGATAGAAAGTTTGTAAATGTAATTTTAATAATTTCTTCCATCAATTCACCATCCAGGGGAATGATTACTTTTTCTTTCGGATTTTCATCTTCTGATGATTTTTTGTTTATTATTTTTTTAACAAAATTTTCAAATGCTTCATATTCTTTTTTAATCCTATATTCCACTTTCGCATAAACATTAGAAATATAAAATTGCACCTGTCTATAAGAAAACTGAATTGGTGCTATGTAAATCATAGAAAACAAATCATTAGATGATTTCCTGAAAAACCGTAGTGCTTTAATGAAAGGTTTAGGAAGGGCACTAGAAATATTGCCTTGACTAAAAAGAAAATCTTTGACACTAAACTGTATCTCAGAAAACACTTCTTTGTTATTAAAAAGGTTCATTGGAAAGAACATCGTTTCTCCTTTTTCGGGGACAAAATCTAAAATTTTACTATCTATACTTTTATACAAGGACTCAAAAAACTCAATTAACTCTTCGTAACGAGAAAAGCTAAGCAAAGGAACCTTGTAGAGATTTGTTAGAGCAAATAAAGACTTTAATAAATTTTCCCCTTCTTTTTTATCAAGCTTTTTATTTTCACTTTTCAGATTTAATATTGAAATAGCGTTTGTTAACAGAGTATTTTCATTTGGAGTATTTATCAAAGCAAGATTAATTTTGCCAATAACTCTTTTGTCATTATTAATCTTTTTGTTAAAGACAGAAAGAATAGAAAGTTTATCTTCGTTTGCGCTTCCTTCCATAAAGTTTATGCTACACAAGAACACTCCTCGTGTCAAGCCCCAACGAACACTTAAAAAATATACTTGACAAACTCTATATAAGTATGCTATGCGTTTACATGTAAGGGGGTGTTAGGGATGACGGAAAAAATTGTTTTTGCTTTAGACATAGGTTCTAAATACACAGGATATGCCCTGTTAAAAGTGAATAAAAATAATGAACTTAATATTTTTGATTATGGAACAATTTCATTTGATATAAATATCCCAGAAGAGTTATATGTGTACGAAAATGCCAAACTATTAAAACAATTTATTAAAGAAAAAATTTCTTTGTTTCCAAATGATAAAGTAGTTGTTTTAGTTGAACACCAAAAATCAGATTTCTTAGAAAGAAATATGCGATTTAAAAATACGAAAAAAAAGCAAAAAAACCTCAACATAACTAAACAAATTTCCTTACTAGTGCAAAACTTCTTGTTTGACGAAGGTATTGATTTTGCATATATTGAAGCATATAAACAAAATGGAAACGGCTGGATACAAATTCTTTCAAATAGTTATTATCCGAATAATACAAATCTTTATGAAAACTTACTACAATTACTAAAAAACCCAAAAATAAATTTTTACCCGTCTGCACAAAAAGAAGAAATGATAAATAAACTCACCAATTACATTGAAATCTGGAAAAAGACACACAAAAACATTTCTTCTATAGTTAATTATTTAGATGCTATTGCTATGAGTTTAGTTTTTATTTTGTATGCAAACTATATCAAATCTTCGTAAACTTCAGCAAAAATACCGGGGAAAAATAATGTTATCGGTTCCATTGAACGTCCATAATGCGTACTCAAATCTTTTCCCAAAAAATGAAGATTACCCAAAGAAACTTGACTTTTTGCAAACGATTTATTAATATAATGTAAATCTTTTATTTTTGTGTTTACGTTGTTAATTCTGTAATTCATACCAGACAAAAAGTCTATACTTTTGAACGGATCAATAATTAACATAGGGCCAAACTTTTTCTTGTCTTTGATTATTAGATAATCGTCAGGAACATCGTCTACATTTTGTGAAAAGTTTGCCTCAAAATTCTTTATAAAATATTCAGGGAAAACTACGCCTTTAAAAGAAATAGAAATTAAAGGAATATCAGAAAGATGAACGTTTATATTAAAACTTTCATCTTTGATAGGACCGTTTATATTTTTTGCTATATAAGACCAAAAAAGTTGTTGGGAAACAAACTTTTCATAAAGAATATTAAAAAACATTGACATAAATAAATCTATTATTTTATAATAGTTTTCAATGATTTGCCTTCTTCTCTCTTTAGATATGAAATAATATGTTCCCCCCAAAATATCAAAAACAAAATCAATCTTCTCTTCTAACGACATTCTTTCAAAAATTTTCATTCTACCAACAAAGTAAGCCGGAACGACTATCGGGTTAGAGTAAAAGGTTGTATTTCCTGTTTTAAAAACAAAAGATAAGATAGGTGTTAGTGAAAATGAGCCCAAAGGATTTTCTAAAATATTATTTTCGTTTATTTTGTCGTCAATAATAACAATATCCGAAAGTCTATCAAATGGATTAAAAACATTAAAAGTAAAAAGTTTTTTTCTATTTCCATTAAAGGAAACTTCAAAAGAGTGTTTATTTAATCTGTTAACAAACTCAAGAAAAAATTCACCCCAAAAGTTCATTATATTTTCCTTTTTTCCTTCAAAAATAAAAAATTTCCCCGAATAAACGCCGTTTGAATTCTCTAACAATCTAACTAAATCAAAAAATACTTTGCTTTCTTTTTTAAAAAAAGACCTTTTTAGAGTATTATAAAATGCATAACCCAAAAACCTATCAAAAAAGTAATACTTAATATCTTTAATCAGTTTAACATTGTTTTTTTCTGAGTATAAAAATTCACATAATGTTTGAGTAAAGAGAGAATTTATTTCTTTGGTGAAAAGTTGCCTTCTATCCATTGTTACCCCCTACACCCTCATTAATCAATACAACAAGACCCCATACCCTGTCAAGCAAAAATAACAAACAAAAATTCCTATACTATGCGTTTATTGTTTTGTGCCGGAGTAGTGATTTATCTTTTTACCCAAGCAAAATAACAAGCAAAATATCAAGCAAAAAAGTAAACGCTTAACCCCTTAATCCCCATCCACCTTAGTCCCCCCCTTGACTATATGAGCAGGAGATCCTATTATGTGTTTGCCTGAGTGAGTAGTGTACCTATCCACTCAGGCAGGGAGGATAAGATGCTAGAAGAAGTCAGGACAAAGGACATGGAAGAGGTACAGACACAATTTTACATTATTTCTCCAAAAGAAAAATTTGTCAATACTTTTATTAATGATGTTCCTTTTAACGAGAAGGAAGTTAGGAATCTTAAAGACGATTATATTGTTGAACTTTCTCTTGACAATATTCCTGATTTTGAAGCTGGAATCGTAAGGACAAATATTTTCTCTGACAAATACATTTATTACCAAAGGGACTTGGGCTTGTTCCTCACTTTTGCTTCCTCAAGGTTTGCATTGTTTAAAGTTTCTGACATTCTCCATGTCTTAAAAGAACTTTTTGAGGAACCAAAAGTTTATGTCAATAATAACTTCATCAAAATTTACTCTGATAAATTGACTTATGTTAATAGCTACACCAGAACATACAAAGAAACTTTGAGGTACAATCCTCTCCTTCTAAATGTCGTCAATCTAAAGCACACTATTAAAAATATCAATAAGAGGGCCATTGTAGATGTTGTTAGTGAGCTAGATAAAAGAACAAATGATATTGATTTTTCTCAAAAGCTTGAAGATGACGATTATGAGTTATTTATTAACGAATTAGGACCAAGACAAATTGTTAGGGGACTTAACCTAAACATTTCGGAAAGGGAATTGTCTACTGAATATTTAAAAGAACTTAGGATTATGGAAAATTTAGGTGAATTTATTGCCGCTGTAAATACTATTCACAATAAATTCCCGAACAATATTTCTGTAGAAAGGGGAATCACTAACTTGAGTAAAAATGTCATTTACAAATTTATTGATAAAAAAATATTTGAGAACATTCTCTGACAAATAGCCCTTTAAGCCCCCCCTGAAATAGGGGGGGTTTTTTGAACTTGCCAAATAGAAATAAGAAAATAAGATATGTCTGACCTTAGTATTCTTGTTTTAAGACCTAAGTCAAAAGAAGAGTTTACATTAGAAGAACATACATATTCACCAATAAATCAGACATTTTTCTCAGATTACAGTTGTGCATTTGATAAAGTTGCTGAGGAATTAGAAGAGTTTAATAAATACTTTTTTATTCGGCCAAAATCTTTGAAAATAAACGCAATCAATAAGCGTAAAAATATCTATTACAAAACTTACAAAAATGTTAAAGAAATAAAAGAAAAAAGTTTGGCTTTGTTAACTGGTCAAATAAGAAAACAAAAACTCAATCTTTATATTGAAAAACAAACTACAAATAAAATTTTTAAAACAGTATTAGAAGAGCGTGCTTATGATATATCTTTTCGCATCACCCAAACACTAGAGATCATTGCCTTAAAAACAAAACCCAAAATAATAGTTTCCATAATCACGCAACCAAAAAACAAAAAACATTTTTATCATTTTTTGACCAACAAAGATATTTTCCTTAATGCATTAAAAAATGCCTTACACACAAAACTATCAGAACAAACACTACAAAAAATAATCTCGTTAGACGCCTATACCCTTCTAACGAAAAAAATCGGGATAAATAGATATAACAATATTTACCTAATCAAAACCCAAAAATACATAGATATAGAAACAGAAATTTTGTTTGAAAGAACAGAGCTTTTGTAGGCATTATAACCTTTCTATACCACTCCTCCGTTGCCTTATAAACGCCTTATAGGGCCTTGTAGAGGCTTGGCAAGTTCCTTATACTGCTGACATGACGGACTGCCTGAAGGATACAGAAAATATCATTTCAGTTTCCAATGAAATATTAAAAAACCTAGACAAAAACTCAGGCACATTAATTATCCCCAAAAAGATTAACATAAAAGGAAAATTTTTTAACCCGAAAGGTACCCTAATAACTCAACTCTTTCCTTATGTGGAAGAAGAAAAGACAATACAATCAGAAACTTTTCAAAACACAGAAAACGAAATAAAAAAGTTTTTCTCCCAAATAAAAAATGTTCTTTTTATTATTGACAAAAGTGCCCCTATTTCAAAAAACATAGTTACAACTGTATCACAATACTTTTTCAATGACGAAGAAGCTTTGTCATCTGTCTACTCTAAAAAATATGAAAATATTTTCTACGAAACACAAGACCTAAAATCAAAAGAAAAACTAGATATGTTTGCGAGAATGGCAGAAAAAAATATACAGAAAAAAGACTTCACCAAAATAATGCTTAAAACAGAAGTTAACATAACCTTCAAACAAGAAATCAAAAAAATAACAAAAACTCCAAAAGGAAAAGAAATTGAGGTTATAGATATAGCTCATTCTTCTATTAGTAAAGAATTAAAAATCTTCTATTTGATAGAAGAAGTGATATAGGAGTATATTTTGCTGGATTATATAGAGTACGACTTTTATAAACGCATTTGTGCTTCGTTGACATTGCTGACCCCATAAGTTACCCTGGGTATGGAGGTGTGTCATGAAGGAAAAAGAGGTTTTGGTAAATTTTGTTAGACATTCCGAGAATCTACACTTTTTTATTTGTTGTCCCGGAGATTTTCACAAGAAAAATATTGGGTTTAGTCCGGATATCAAAGGATTTCTTTCTGATTTATCTAACTTTTTACAAGTTAATTTAATGAAAAACAAACCTGATGAGAAGGTTTTAAAAATGGCAATCCATCTTCTACAAAAAGCCAAGTTAAAATTTCATGGAAATCACTTCTTTTTTTATTTCCCTACTGATTTTTCAGAGGAGGAGTTGGATTATTTATATTTAACATTAGAGAAAAAATCATCCATTAAAAATTACAATAGCGAGGAAAATAGTGAAGAAAATAGTAAAAATGACGAAAAATATTTAATCTCAAGGCTTGCGAAAAGCTTGAAAGTTAGCACGCCCATTTTCTATAACTCTTCTTTTAATTCGGTTTTTGAAATTTATGGAGATATAGAAATTGTTTTTTCAGAGTTACATAGTTTTCTTTTAGAGTTGTGTAACGAATATTTCTTCGCTCCACAAAATCAAAAAGAACAAAAACTTAATAACATCAAAACAATGACTAAAATTTTGAAAAAGTTTTCTTGTGATTTTCATGTTCCTTCTGTAATTTTATATTTAACAGATGTGCCTTTTACTCAAGAGGAAATAGACTACCTCACATCCTCTTATTGACATTTCTAGGAGAAAGAGATACCCTTAGAACCGGAGGTGTACCATGAGGAGCAAAAAGGAACTTCTCTTAGATTTTGCACAATCTACTTATTTCACTACTCCTATCCCCTATACAGGTAGAGGAATGTACCCAGATAAAACTCTAGGATTTACTGGTAAGTTTAGCGACCTTTTTTCTGACCTTAAAATTTATCTTTCTAAACTTGCCAATGATATTTATTACGCCGAAAATGACGAAGACAAAGAAATCGCCCTAGAAAAAATGAAAAAAACCCTAGATTTATTGGAAAATATTGAGATTGACAATTTAGGAAAAGAGTTTGTTTTTTATTTTCCGTACGTCATTTTTAATGAAGAAGAATTAGTTGAATTTAATGAAGAGTAATTTGTTTGTTATTTGTTTTATGTTTGTTTGTTTAATGTGGCTTATTATATGGCTTATTTACATAGTTATTCCTGGATTATATAGAGTACGGACTTTTATAAACACAAAATTTTATATTTCAAAAATGATTTTGAGCTTTTGTGATGTTGACACAAGCAAAACACAATGCTATCCTGTACCTGACTTGGAGGGAAAGAATGGACGACAAGGCAAAGCTATTAAAAGCAAAAAAACTTTTTATGCTTTCTAGTGAGTTTATAGAAAATATGAATGATTTGTCATTTTATGTTGAACCGAAATATCTTTTGGCAGAACCTAAAAAATCAAACAAGGATTTTCCTTTGCTAATATATAGAACACTAAAAAACCATTCTTTTGAAATAAAAACACCAAAAAAAGAGCAAATAAAAAATATGCTACAAGAAACATTTAAAGCAATAATGCTACTATCTGATCAAACAAAAAATACCTTTGAAATAGAAACAGATCTTTATTACTACATTTTCAAATATGTAGAGAAGTATCCTTCTTTTCCTAAATATGATTTGTTTGAAACCTATACCCCAAGACCTACTACACCTTTTTCTACAATAAAAAAATACCTAAAACAAAAAATCGTCAATTCTTCAGAAAAAGTGGAAAATTATTTTGAAGTATCTATTCTTTCTTCTGTTTCCTTTAAAGAAAAGGAAAACAAAAGCAATAATATTTTATTTACTTTTCATCTTTCTTATAGATTTACTAGTATTCTTTGATTGTTTTCCCCAAATAAACGCATAACATAGACAAAAGGGCATGTATCTGCTATCCTCCCTCTTGGGAGGAGTTATGCTTATAGAGGGGACTTTGCAAAGCATAAAAGAGGCAAAGGAATTTTTGCTAGAAACTAACAAATATCTCCATACAAATAATCCCCTGAACTTTCCTTCTCCCAAAAACATAGAAATCTCAGTCTACTCAACAAAACACTTAAACAACGAAGAAAAAGTTATAAAGACAGATAAAAATATTACAAATCTTTTCTCAGAATACCAGAACGAAAACCCAGAAAAATCTCTCATATATTACCCTTTTAATACAAAGCCCGATATTGCAAAAAGGATACCATTTACTTTTTCAACCTTAGAAAACGAGCTAGAAAAAATATTTGCCAAAATAGAAAAAACAAAAAACCCATATTTAACCCTAAAAGAAAAGTTTTATTATTTTTTCACCAAAAACCCAAACAATAACGAAGAACTTGATCTTCAATCCCAACCCAAATCTTCCTATCTTAAATACCTAGATAGGTTAATCAATAGGAAATATTATTCTGGTACTCTATATGCGTATATAGAACTATATGCTCCCAAAATAGCAATTGTAAGGAATAAAGAAGTAAGAAAGTATTTGTATATTTGCATCTCTACTATCTACGAAATAACAGAACCTATATAGCTATTCCTGGATTAGCTAGTGTATGGGGGAGGAAGAGAAGGGAGAAGAGGAGGGAGGAATGATGATAGAAGAAGCAAAGGATTTTCTCTTGGAAACCAATAAATATTTACAAAACGATTTTTTAAAGACTGTTGTTCCTCAAAAATTAGAAATCTCAGTTTTTTCAAAAAGATTGAAATATGACGAAGAGTTTCCAGAGAAAACAGAAAAAAGCATTCTAGAAATTTTTGCCCCATTAAAAGGAAAAAGGGATAAAAATAAATCTTTTGTATCTTCTGCCCTCTTGGAAGAACCAGATTTAACAAGAATAGTCAAATTCACATTCAAAAATCTAGAAAAGAAATTAAATCCATTTCTCGCCAAAATAAAAGAATTAAAAACAAAAGTACCCTCTTTAACCTTAAAAGGAAAATTCTATTACTTTTTTGGCCCAGACGAATATGGATTTTATGATGACGAACACGATCTAAGTTCCCTACCTAAAGAAACATACCCAAAATATCTAGACAACTTCATCAATAAAAAGAGAATTTCAGGAAAAATATATGCGTATATAGAATTTCAATCCCCCAATATCATGTTTTATCAGAATAAAGAAGAAACTATAAATAGTCTTTATGTTATCTTGTCTACTAGTTATGAAATAATGGAACTCTTATAGTGTTATTGCTGGATTAGCTAGTGTATGTTGGTGTCTGTATGTGGGGATCCGAAAAAATAAAAACCTTCCTTAAATCCGCAAATAACTATCTCTGTAACACGGATGAGTATTTTGTTTTACCGGGAAATATACTCACAAATATTCGTTTTATGGAAATAGAAATAGATAAATCTTTTGTTTTTATCAAAAAGTCCTTTTCCCCTTTAGAGTATTTTATTTCTTTTTTTGACAAAGAAGAAAGAATAAAAAAATATTTTCCTCCCCAACTTCCTTTCTCCTTTTCAAACCTAGAAAAAAGATTTGCCCAAATACTAAAAAAGATAAATCTATTAAAATCCCTCTCTTACCACTTACAAATAGAGGAAATGTCTTATTTGTTTCTCCACGAACAAAACAAAAATGCCCTTTATATACCTTCTCCCAAAGACCTAGAAAAATATTCCTTTAATCTACAAGGAACTTTTTATGTGAAATTTTCTTTCCGTCTATACAAGTTTCTCTTAACAAAAGAACCTATAGTTAAAAATATCTACATTGACATTTATATCTCTTATCAGATGCATTGCCTTATATAGTTATTCCTGGATTAGCTAGTGTATTTGCCATTATAAGATGTATCCCATGAGAGAGGAGAAAGGCATGAAAAAGGGGGAACACATGAGAAAAAAGAGATACATGGACGAGAAAATAAAGACCTTTTTTCTTTCGGCTAACAAATATATCAAAGAAAAAATAGAAAAAGATTTTGATTTTTATATTTCTCCAAGCACCATAGCAGTAACAAAAGAGATTAATTTAAGTTACAATTCATTAAAAGTAGATAGCACCAAAGAAAAGGCCGATTATACAAAAATCTCAAAAAGAACAAATCAAATCCTTTCTGATAGTGTTCAAGAGTTTTCTTTTTCTAATCTTCCACAAAAATTAAACTTTTTTCTTTCAAAAATAGACAATCTTAAAGAACTTTATGTTCCAGGAAATTCTTCTTTTAGTGTTGAAATTTTTGATAGGAATTCACACATTGAAACAATAGAATTATCCGAAAGCAAACTCTCAAAAAATAAGCATCTAAAAGAAATAGACAAGTGGCTTACCGAAGAAGAAATGGCAATATCTTTTGTATCAAGTATTTTCTTTATTCCTATTTTGCATGAGCATAGAAGATTGATAGAAAGTTTA
>Ga0105160_1000226_pt1 | contig 28365 bp, 29 predicted proteins | sample GXS110809BmetaG_FD_89591 | JGI IMG/M metagenome (GOLD analysis project Ga0105160, IMG submission 89591) | Hot spring microbial communities from Gongxiaoshe hot spring, China to study Microbial Dark Matter (Phase II) - GXS 110809B | ecosystem: Environmental > Aquatic > Thermal springs > Hot...
TATTCTTCGCGAGAGGAGGGCAAAGCATGGATATCCTCGCCAAGTTGATGAAGGATCCCATCTTCGTCATGACCCTGCCCGTTTTGGTTGGGGTGCTGATAGGGCAGATCAAGGTAGGCAGGTTCAGCCTGGAGACCTCTGGGGCTCTTTTCGCCGGGCTGGTGATGGGCGCGTTGGGCTATAGTGCTCCAAAGGGATTTTTCAACTTCAACCTGACCCTCTTCGTCGTGGCCGTCGGTCTGCTCTCGGCGGGCGACATGGTGAACGTCATCAAGAGGTATGGCTTCAAGTTCGCCTTCCTGGGCGCTTTCATCACCTTCGTCGGGGCGTTCATAACTTACCTTCTGGCCATATTCTTCCGCGGTAGCGCCAGCGCTCATCTGATCGGGGGAACTTACACCGGAGCTCTGACCAGCTCGCCTGGGCTTGCAGCCGCCCTCGAGGTGACCAAAAACAACCCTGAGGTCACGGTGGGGCACAGCATAGCTTATCCCTTCGGCGTCCTTGCCGTCATCCTTTTCGTCCAGTTCGCGCCTATTCTGTTCGGCATAGACGTGGACAAAGAGAGGGAGCAGTTCAAGGTGGACCTGGAGAAGATGAGAGGGGCTTCCAAGGAGTCCCAGGGCAAAGCCTCGGCCGCCTTCTCGATAGCCGCCTTCGCCTTCTGCATAGTGGTCGGCTACTTGCTCGGCTCCATCAAGGTACCCCTCGGTGGAAAGCTGTCGGTCAGCCTGGGCACCACCGGCGGTGGCCTGATAGCTGCGCTGATCCTCGGCTCCATAGGCAAGGTGGGACCGCTGAACATGAGGATGGACGGCAAGTCCCTGGGCGCCATAAGGACTATAGGCCTGGCCTATTTCCTGGCGATAGTGGGGTTGGAGGCGGGGGGAGAGGTCATCAAGACCGTCAAGGAGCACGGATTTCTCCTGATCGCCATAGGCCTGTTGTCCGCCTTTGGAGCGGAGATCGCCGGCTACCTGGTGGCCAGGTACGCGTGGAAGATGAACTGGATACTCCTGGCGGGAGCTATATGCGGCGGCATGACCAGCACCCCTGGCCTCGGAGCCGCTATAGACGCGACCAAGACGGAGGACGTGGCGGTGGGCTACGGCGCCACCTATCCGGTGGCCTTGCTCGGCATGGTGGTCTTCACCTCCCTATTGCACATACTCCTCGGATAGGTTGCCAAGACACATGTCGGAGGTGAGCGCAAGATGATGGACATAAAGGACAGGGTCAGGTGCAAGGGGCTTCACGCCGTCATCATGGGACCCGAGGAAGCCGCTGATTTCGTCAAGGACGGCTTCACGATAGGGGCAAGCGGTTTCACCCCATCCGGGTATCCCAAGGTCGTTCCCATGGAGATAGCCAGGCGAAAGAGGATATCGGGCTCCCCTTCCAACCTCACCCTCTGGACGGGTGCCTCGGTCGGACCGGAGCTGGACGGGGAGCTCACCACCTCTGGAGCACTTCGAAAGCGCTTTCCCTATCAGACCAACGAGGAGATCCGAAAGGCCATAAACGAGGGCTCTGTTCTCTTCCAGGATATACATCTCTCCCATTGCTCCCAGAACGTGAGGTATGGGTTCTTCGGCAAGATAGACGTCGCGATAGTGGAGGCGGTGGCCATAACGGAGGAGGGAGGCATAGTGCCCTCCACCTCTGTCGGCAACACCCCCACCTTCGTCAAAATGGCGGATAAAGTCATAGTCGAGGTCAACGTCTGCCAACCCCTCTCTCTGGAGGGCATCCACGACATCTACGTGCCGGCCGATCCTCCTCACAGGGAGCCAATACCCATAACCAAGGTCAGCGACAGGATAGGTACCCCCTACATCCCATGTGATCCTTCGAAGATAGTGGCCATAGTGCCCTCCAACGTCCCCGATAAGCAGAGGCCGCTGGCCCCCGTCGACGAGATAAGCGCTAAGATGGCCAGAAACCTGTTGGACTTCCTGGAGGTAGAGGTCTCCTCGGGTAGACTGAGCAGGGACCTCCTCCCTCTGCAGTCCGGCGTAGGGGAGGTGGCGAACGCCGTGCTAGCTGGGTTCCTGGAGTGGCCCAGCGAAAACCTCCAGGTCTACACCGAGGTCATCCAGGACTCCATGCTGGACCTGATAGACAGGGGGAAGGTCTCCTTCGCCTCTGGAACCTCCTTCACGCCGAGCCCCGAGGGAGCTAAGCGGATGTACGCCAACATAGATTGCTACAGGAAGAAGGTCGTCCTGAGGCCTCAGGAGATAAGCAACCACCCCGAGGTCATAAGACGGCTTGGCGTGATAGCTATGAACACGGCGGTGGAGGTGGATATCTACGGACACGTCAACTCCACCATGGCCTTAGGGTCCAAGATGATAAACGGCATAGGGGGGTCCGGCGACTTCGCCCGAAACGCTTACCTCACCGTGTTCCTGACCCCATCGACGGCCAAGGAGGGCAAGATATCCCGCATAGTTCCGTTCTGCTCCCACATAGACCATACAGAGCACGACGTGGACGTGGTGGTGACCGAGTGGGGCGTGGCAGACCTCAGGGGGCTCACGCCCAGGGAGAGGAGCAGGGAGATCATAAACAAGTGCGCCCATCCCGACTACAGACCTCTCCTCCTGGACTACCTCAAGAAGGCCGAGAACATGGGCGGACACGAACCCCACAACCTGAAGGAGGCCTTCTCGTTCCACCTGAGGCTCATCCAGCACGGCTCGATGTTCTACTCCAAAGAGCCCGTGGCCGCCGATGCGGAGTAGGAACAATTTGATAGACAAATTTTAAAGTTGAGTCTTTATTTGGACTTGACGTGTCTCTTTCCTTCGCAATCCACCGTTGTATAATGGTGGTTGGCCTCGATCGGAAGCCGTAAGAACGGCCAAAAGAGGAAGGGGGGCAGATCGAGTTGTTCGATCCAGAGAGGTTAAAGGCCATAGAAGCCGAGAAGGAGAAGTGGGATCAGCGGGTTCAAAAGTCGTTGCAGAAGGCTCCCGAGAGGAAAGAGCACTTCACCACTGGTTCCGGCATACCCGTCGAGCGGGTCTATCTGCCGAACCACGTGAAGGACCTCGATTACATGAGGGACCTGGGCATGCCCGGCGAGTACCCCTTCACGAGGGGCGTCCAGAACACCATGTACAGGGGAAGGTTCTGGACGATGCGCCAGTACGCGGGCTTTGCCACCGCTGAGGAGTCCAACAAGAGGTATCGTTACCTCCTGGAGCAGGGCCAGACCGGGCTCAGCGTGGCCTTCGATCTCCCCACGCAGATAGGCTACGACTCCGACCACCCGATGGCCAGAGGTGAGGTGGGCAAAGTCGGCGTCGCCATAGACTCCCTCAAGGACATGGAGATCCTTTTCGACGGCATCCCTCTTGACAAGGTCAGCACCTCCATGACCATAAACGCGCCAGCTGCGATACTGTGGGCCATGTACATCGCCGTGGCCGAGAAGCAGGGGGTAAAACCGGAGGAGCTGTCCGGCACCATACAGAACGACATCCTCAAGGAGTACATAGCCAGGGGAACCTACATCTTCCCCCCCAAGCCCTCGATGCGCTTGATAACCGACATATTCGAGTTCGGCAGCCAGCACGTCCCCAAGTGGAACACCATCTCCATCTCCGGATATCACATAAGGGAGGCTGGTTCCACCGCGGTGCAAGAGGTGGCCTTCACCCTGGCGGACGCGATAGCCTACGTGGAGGCGGCCATAAAGAAGGGGCTTGACCCCAACGTCTTCGGCGAGAGGCTTTCCTTCTTCTTCAACGCCCACAACGATTTCCTCGAGGAGATAGCCAAGTTCAGAGCGGCCAGAAGGCTTTGGGCGAAGATAATGAAGGAGCGCTTCAAGGTGACCAACCCCAGGGCCATGATGCTCCGCTTCCACACCCAGACTGGCGGTTCCACCCTGACGGCCCAGCAACCCGAGAACAACATAATCAGGGTCACCATACAGGCGCTAGCTGCGGTGCTCGGCGGGACCCAGTCTTTGCACACCAACTCCTACGACGAGGCCCTGTGCCTGCCGACCGAAGAGTCGGTGAGGATAGCCCTGAGGACCCAGCAGATAATAGCCTACGAGAGCGGGGTCACCGAGACCATAGATCCGCTCGCCGGTTCCTACTACATAGAGTGGCTCACCAACGAGATAGAGCGCCAGGCCGAGGAGTACATCCGGAAGATCGACGAGATGGGCGGCATGCTGGTGGCGATAGAGAAGGGCTACGTCCAGCAGGAGATCCAGGACAGCGCCTATCAATACCAGAAGAAGGTGGAGAACGGCGAGGCCGTCGTGGTAGGCGTGAACAAGTTCCAGATAAAAGAGGAGAACGTGAACAGGAAGATACTGAAGGTCGATCCCGCCGTGGAGGAGCTCCAGCGCAAGAAGCTAAAGGAACTAAAGGAGCAGAGGGACAACCTCAGGGTGAAGGCCGTCTTGGAGGACCTGAGGAAAGCCGCCATGGACGAGAGCGTCAACCTGATGCCCTACTTCATAGAGGCGGTCAAGGCCTACGCCACTGAGGGCGAGATATGCGGCGTACTCAGGGAGGTATTCGGGGAATACGTCGAGAACGTGGTCCTTTAAGGTCTGGGGGAGGTGCCGAACTTGTCCGAGGAGAGGAAGATCAGAGTTGTGATAGCTAAGCCTGGCCTGGACGGGCACGATCGAGGAGCGAAGGTGGTGGCCAGAGCCCTGCGGGACGCGGGCATGGAGGTCATATACACCGGCCTGAGGCAGACCCCCGAGCAGATAGTGGAGACCGCCATCCAGGAGGACGTGGACGCGATCGGCCTCTCCATCCTCTCGGGTGCGCACGAGTACTACTTCAGCAAGGTGATAGAGCTGCTTAAGGAGAGGGGGGCGGAGGACATAATAGTCTTCGGAGGCGGCGTCATACCGCCCGAGGACGTGCCCAGGTTGCTGGAGATAGGGGCTAAGGCCATATTCGGCCCTGGCACGCCCACGAGCCAGACCGTGGAGTGGCTCAAGAAAGCGGTGGAGGAGAAGAGGCGCAAGGAAAGCAGCGTGTCCTGAGGTGACTTTTGGGAGGCGAGGTCATGGAGGCGCTTATCGCCAGGGCTTTGGGCGGCGACGTTCGCGCCATAGCGAAGCTGATATCGTTGGTGGAGAACGAATCCTCCTACACCGACACCATAATGAAGGCCATATATCCAAGGAGCGGTAGAGCGCACGTGGTTGGCGTCACGGGGAGCCCTGGCGCTGGCAAGAGCACTCTGGTGGATAAGCTGGTCCTAACCCTGCGGGATAAGGGGTTGAAGGTGGGAGTCGTAGCGGTCGACCCATCCAGCCCCTTCACCGGCGGGGCCATCCTCGGCGACAGGCTCAGGATGCAAAGACATTCCACCGATCCCAACGTGTTCATAAGGAGCATGGGGACGAGGGGCAGCCTCGGGGGTATAGCCAGGGCTACCTTCGAGGCTGCCCTCATACTCGACGCTTGCGGCTACGACGTGGTCTTCATCGAGACCGTGGGGGTAGGGCAGTCGGAGGTGGACATCGTTCGGGTCTCCGACACGGTCTGCCTGGTGCTGGTGCCGGGCATGGGCGACAGCATACAGCTGATGAAGGCCGGGATAATGGAGATAGCCGACATCTTCGTGGTCAACAAGGCGGACAGGGAAGGGGTCAATCGGCTCGTAACAGAGGTCGAGATGGTGCTCGACATGAGCATCCCCAAAGAGGCCGCCTGGAGACCGCCTGTGCACAAGACCGTGGCTGAGACTGGCGAGGGGGTCGCAGAGTTAGCAGAGAGCCTTAAAGCGCATCGAAACTTCATCAAGAGCAGCTCGAGCGGTCGCGACAGGGCGTACAGGCGACTGGAGTGGGAGGTAGAGGAGATCCTCCGCAGGGAGATCGCCAAGGTGGTGGAGGACAGGCTGAGAGAGGTCCTCTCCGATCCTGCGGTGCTGGAGGACCTCTACGCCAGAAGGAGGGATCCCTACACCCTGGCGGGAGAGATCCTCTGCGAGATATTCAACTCCAACTCTGAGAACTGCGGGAGGGATAAAAGGTGAAGGTGTTGAAGGTGGATCACATAGGCATAGCTGTCACGAACTTGGACGAGGCGCTAAAGCTCTACTCCGAGGCCCTGGGGATAAAGAGCGCGGGCGTTGAGGTCGTGGAGGAGCAGAAGGTCAAGGTGGCGTTCCTGCCGGTAGGGGATTCCGAGATAGAGCTCCTGGAGGCCACTGCTCCCGACAGCGCGGTGGCGAAGTTCATAGAGTCCAACGGAGGCAAGGGCGGCATCCACCACATAGCCCTGAGGGTGGACGACATAAATCAGGCCATAGCTGAGCTCAAGGAGAAGGGGGTCAAACTCATATACGAGGAGCCCAGATACGGCGCTGGTGGGGCCAAGATAACCTTCCTGCACCCCAAGTCCTCTGGCGGCGTGCTGCTCGAGCTATCGGAGAGGAAAGACTAGGACGAGGAGGGAACCCACAGATGGCCGAGAGGACGATCGAGGAACTCTGCGGAGAGCTGCTGGCCAAGAGACAAGAGGCCAAAGCGCCAGCTGGCGAGAAGGCACTCGAGTCCCAGCGCTCGAAGGGCAAGCTGACTGCCAGGGAGAGGATAGAGCTCCTCCTGGATCCTGGCAGCTTCGTGGAGATAGACGAGTTCGTGGAGCACCGCTGCAGCTACTTCGGCATGGACAAGAAGACCTACCTCGGGGACGGCGTGGTGACCGGCTACGGCACCGTGGGGGGCAGGATAGTGTACGTCTTCTCACAGGACTTCTCCGTCCTCGGAGGGTCGTTGGGCGAGATGCACGCCAAGAAGATATGCAAGATAATGGACATGGCCATCAAGACCGGGGCGCCCGTGGTGGGGATCAACGACTCCGGCGGCGCCAGGATCCAGGAGGCGGTGGACTCGTTGAGCGGATACGGCCAGATCTTCTACAGGAACACGGTGGCGTCTGGGGTCATACCCCAGCTGGCCGTGATAGCCGGACCCTGCGCGGGCGGCGCCGTCTACAGCCCGGCGTTGATGGACTTCATCTTCATGGTGGACAAGATAGGGATAATGCACATCACCGGCCCCCAGGTCATAAAGGCCGTCACCGGAGAGGACGTGACTTCCGAACAGCTCGGAGGGGCGATGACCCACAACCAGAGGTCCGGCAACGCCCACTTCTTCGCCAGGGACGAGGCCGAGTGCTTCGCCCAGGTGAGAAAGCTCTTGAGCTTCCTCCCTTCCAACAACATGGAGACGCCCCCCTTCGTGGACCTCGGCGACGATCCCGCCAGGGCGGAACTCAGCCTGAGGGAGATAGTGCCCACAAACCCGAACAAGCCGTACGACGTTAGGCACGTCCTCGCTAAAGTCCTGGACATGGGGGATTTCTTCGAGGTACAGCCCTTCTTCGCCCCCAACATAGTGGTCGGCTTCGGCAGGGTAGGGGGACACGCCATCGGCATAATAGCCAACCAGCCAGCGCACATGGCAGGTTGCCTGGACATAGACGCCTCCGATAAAGCCAGCAGGTTCATCAGGTTCTGCGACGCCTTCAACATACCTATAGTCAATTTCGTGGACGTACCCGGTTACCTCCCTGGAACCGCCCAGGAGTACGGGGGGATAATCAGGCACGGGGCCAAGATGCTCTACGCCTACTCGGAGGCCACCTCCCCTAAGATCACGATAATCCTGAGGAAGGCCTACGGAGGGGCCTACCTCGGCATGTGCTCGAAGGACCTCGGGGCCGACTTCGTCATGGCCTGGCCCCAGGCCGAGATCGCAGTGATGGGCGCCGAGGGTGCGGCCAACATAATCTTCAGGAAGGAGATAGAGTCGGCCGAGAACCCAGAGGAGATGAGAAGGCAGAAGATCGAGGAGTACCGCAGGAAGTTCGCCACTCCCTACGAGGCAGCCCGCAGGGGCTTCGTGGACAAGGTCATACTGCCGGAGGAGACGAGGCTCGAGCTCTACAGGGCTTTGACCCTCACCTCCACCAAGCGAGAGCAGCGGCCTCGCAGGAAGCACGGCGTCATGCCGGCTTAGGTTGGGGGTATGGGAGATGGGTCATCATATCTTCGAGGGATTCGGTGGAAGCGTTCTCCTCTCCTTGATAGCCTTTTCGATAGTGTTCCTGGTCCTGGCCGGATTGTGCCTGGTGATGTACGCCATCAAGTACATAGACAAAATGGTCTCCGCTGTCTCAGCTCCCTCTCCAGCCCCTTCCCCCAGCAAGCCCGAGAGCGCCCCTCCGAAGGTAGAGGCAAGGCCTAAGACCGCGGAGAGCGCCCCAGTCCCTCCTGGGGCGAAGGAGCAGGAGGAGGAGATCGTGGCGGCCATAGCGGCTGCGATGGTCGTGGCTCAGGCGTCATACAAGATCGCTGGTCAGACCTTAGCGCCCCAGCTCAGGGTCAGCTCCTGGCGGTCCTACGGGTTCATCGAGAACCTGGAGGGGTTGGACGGCTGTCCGAACTAGGTCGCCGACCGGGAGAGCTCACACCCTAAGAGATCGAGGAAGCGAACTATAAGGGGGTAGTAAGAAAATGGGCAGAAGGTTTAGGGTCACGGTCAACGGGAAGGTCTACGAGGTGGAAGTGGAAGAGATGGGCTTCGGGGCACCTTCGGCCCCGGTAAATCCAGCTCCATCAGCTCCGGTGGCTCCATCTCCCGTAACAGCTTCGCCTGCTCCTGCGCCGGCCCAGGCCTCGGCTCCGGCACCCGCTCCCAAGCCCTCTCCGCAGCCGACGGTCGGCGGCTCCACGGTGTCCGCACCCATGCCCGGCAAGATCCTGAGGGTTAACGTCAGGGAGGGCGAGCAGGTCTCCGCGGGCGATCTGTTGGTGGTGCTGGAGGCCATGAAGATGGAGAACGAGATACTGGCCCCCACCTCCGGGACCGTGAAGCAGGTGTTGGTCAAGGAAGGGGATTCGGTGAACACCGGCGACGCCATGGTGGTAATAGGCTGAGGCGGGAGCGGTGATGTGAGATGTTAAGCCTCTACGCGGAAGCGCTCAGGAGCGTGATAGACCAGTCAGGCTACTTAGCCCTCACGTGGGGAAACGTGGTGATGATATGCGTGGGATGCCTCCTGCTCTACCTGGCAATAGGGAGGGGGTTTGAGCCGCTCCTGCTCGTGCCCATAGCCAGCGGCTGCATACTGGTCAACCTGCCCCTGAGCGGAATAATGGAGGACCACGGATTTCTCCACTATCTGTACTTCGGCACCAAGCACGAGATATATCCGATCCTGATCTTCCTGGGGATAGGAGCTCTGACCGACTTTGGTCCCCTAATAGCTAACCCAGTGACCTTCCTGCTGGGAGCAGCAGCCCAGCTGGGGGTCTTCATCTCCCTGATGGGGGCTGTGTTGTTGGGCTTCACCGTAAAGGAGGCAGCTGCCATAGGGATAATAGGCGGGGCTGACGGACCTACAGCCATATACCTCACGATGAAGCTAGCCCCCCACCTGCTCGGAGCCGTAGCGGTGGCGGCGTACTCCTACATGTCCTTGGTTCCTCTAATTCAGCCTCCGGTGATAAGGCTGCTCACCACGAAGGCCGAGAGGCAGATCGTCATGACCCAACTAAGGCCGGTCTCCAGGCTCGAGAGGATCCTCTTCCCGATAGTCTCTATGATAGTGACTGGCTTGCTGTTGCCGGCTGCCGTCCCCCTGTTGGGAATACTCATGTTCGGCAATCTGCTTCGAGAGTGCGGCGTGGTGGAGAGGCTCTCCAAGACTGCCCAGAACGAGCTCATAAACGTGGTGACCATATTCTTGGGCCTCACGGTGGGCGCCACGATGGAGGCCAACACCTTCCTCACCCCCGCTACGCTGAAGATAATAGCCCTGGGCCTTGTGGCCTTCGCAGCCAGCACCGCAGGAGGGGTGCTCTTCGGCAAGGTGATGATGGTCCTGAGCGGAGGAAGGATAAACCCGATGATAGGAGCTGCGGGAGTGTCTGCCGTTCCAATGGCAGCTAGGGTGGTCCAGCGCATAGGGCAGAGGGAGAACCCCTCCAACTTCCTGCTCATGCACGCCATGGGGCCGAACGTGGCCGGAGTTATAGGGACGGCCGTGGCCGCAGGCGTCATGCTGACGCTGTTGACCAAGTTCTGATCGACCTCAAGAGAGCTCTCGAAGTGAACCCGAAGGAGGGGGAGGGAGTTCCTCCCCCTCCTTAAATGGGCTTCGGGTTGTGGAGCTGACTTCTAGAGGGTAGAATCTTTGCCAGCCCAAGAGAGGGGGAGGGGAGTACCTTGTTCAAGGTGGTCGCCCTGGGATCCGATCACGCGGGGTTTAGGACGAAGTCGTTTTTGGCCTCTAAGCTTTCGGAATTGGGCTTGGAGGTCGCAGACGTGGGCGTCAACTCCGAGGAACCTGCGGACTATCCAGACATAGCAGCCATGGTCTGCAGGGCGCTCCTGAGCGGCAGTGCCGACTGCGGCATCCTGGTGTGCGGTACAGGTATAGGGATGAGCATAGCCGCCAACAAATTCCCCGGGATCTACGCGTCCGTTTGCTGTGACCTGGAGATGGCTCGTCTCGCCAGAGCTCACAACAACGCCAACGTGCTGGCCTTGAGGGGCAGGGGACTTCCTCCCGAGGAGGCCTTCGAGATAGCCAAGGTGTGGCTCTCCACTGAGTTCGAAGGGGAAAGACACGCCATCAGGCTCAACAAGATAGAGTCGCTGGAGAGGTCGTTTTGCAAGTACAATACCTCTGAGGACGGGAAGGGCAGGCTGGTGTGCATAGATCATCCCCTCATCCAGCACAAGCTCTCCATAGTCAGGAACAAGGAGACGCCGGTAAAGGAGTTCAGGGAGCTGGTCTCGGAGATAGCTGGTCTCATGGTCTATGAGATAACTCGCTACTTACCCCTAAGGGAGGTATCGCTCGAGACCCCTGTGGCTCCCGCTAGGGGTTATGAGATAGCTGGCAAGAAGTTGCTCCTGGTACCCATACTCAGGGCTGGCCTGGGGATGGTGGAGGGTATAACTAAGATAATCCCGAACGTCAAGGTAGGACACATAGGCATATACAGGGATCCCAGAACCCTGAGCCCGGTGGAGTACTACTGTAAGTTGCCGCCGGATGTGGCCGAGAGGGATGTCTTCATCCTGGACCCCATGCTCGCCACTGGAGGTTCCGCCTGCGAAGCCATAAGCATAGTGAAGGGCAGAGGAGGTCAGAGGATAAACCTGGTCTCCCTCATAGGGGCCCCCGAGGGCATAGAGAGGGTGTTCTCCCAGCACCCAGACGTGACCATATACGTGGCCGCCGTGGATTCCCACCTCAACGACCACGGATACATCGTGCCAGGCCTGGGAGACGCCGGCGATAGGCTTTTCGGAACCAAGTGACCTCGCCTCAGGATGTTGAGCAAGAGCGCTCTGGCTTTCGCCTCGTTCCTGGTCCTGAGCTTAGCGGCCACCAAGGTAGCCGTGCTGGTGGCCAGGAGATACGGAATACTGGACCTGCCGGACGAGAGGAAGGTCCATCTCTCCCCTGTCCCCAGGAACGGCGGGCTGGCGATCTACGCTTCTCTCCTCTTGGCGACTGTCTGGCAACAGAACAGGGAGTTAAGGGCTCCCTTCCTGATCGGTTCCTCCCTGATCTTCCTGGTGGGCCTGGCCGACGATCTGGTGGGCCTGAGGGCTAAAGTCAAGCTGATTTTCCAGATCCTATCGTCCCTCCTGGCGGCTGCGCCGCTGATGGACGTCGGCGTCCTCGAGTACGCTCTGGGGGCGCTGTGGTTGTTGTCCATGTCGAACGCCTACAACCTGATAGACGGCGTGGATGGGCTGTCTTTGTCCCTTTTCGCCGTGTCATCGGCGACCCTTTGGGTGACGGGCAGCTTAAACTCGGTCTTCGCCGCGTCGATGCTGGGGATGGCCGCCGGCGTCCTGTTCTACAACAAGCCCAAGGCCGCCATATTCTTGGGGGACAGCGGTAGCCTCCTCCTGGGTTTCACTATGGGTTGGACCTCCGGGATCTCGGCGCTCGGGGCAGGCGTCAGCTTCGATCGCCTGGTGTGGCTTTTGGCCTTCGGGGGCGTACCCATGCTGGACCTGGCCTTCGCGGTCGTGAGGAGGGCCGCCACAGGAAGGCACATCTTCTCCCCCGACAGAGGGCACATCCACCACAGGCTGATGGACCTGGGTCTAACCCATCCCTCCATCGTCTTAATCCTGTCCTCCGCCCACGCGCTCCTACACGCCGCGTTGTTGATCTGGAAGAGAACGAGCTCCTGGGGTATGAGTTAGGGCTGTTTCCCTAACCCCAGGAGCTCCTTCAACGCTTAGGAGATCACCGCGCCGAAAGCGAACCGCGGACGGAGAGGCTACTTCTTCGAACCACCTATGCTGTAGCTCTTGCTGCCCCACCTCTTGCCCTTCAGAGGCTTGCCCTCCAGGAGAAGGAGGTAGTGGCTCAGACACTTGGGGCACCTCAGGGACTCCTCCGCTTCGGTCTCGAACTCGTGCTTGCACTCGAGACACCTGAACTTACGCATACCCCGTTCGCCCTCCTTTCCCAAGAGTTTTGAAGCTAAGAGGCGAAGCATATTATACCAGAGCGAGGGGCGGAATTTGAATGGCCTCGTCTCCCCCATCGAGGGCCTCCCTCACCTCCCTCAGCAGCTCTCCCACGCCGGCTATGGGATCTGTGCCGTGGAGCGCTGACTCGTCGATCACGTTCACGAGGGCGCTTCCCAGGACCACGCCGTCCACGTGCGGCGATATGCTCCTCACCATCGACCCAGATCGCAGGCCGAAGCCCAGGAGGAGAGGGATCGGGCTCTCCCTACGGAGGGCTGACACGACACCCTTCACCCAGGACATGGAGACCTCCTTGTGCGCGCCCGTGACGCCCAGGAAGGAGACGCAGTAGACGAAGCCGGAGGACTCAGCCAGGATCCTGCGGGCCCTCTCCTCGGGGGTGAGGGGGGTCAACATGAGAACGGGGTCCAGACCGAGCTCCCTGCATCTGGAATAAAAGGGGCGCCCCTCGTCGAAGGGCAGGTCCGGGACGATCAGCCCTGAGAGGCCCACCTCCAGAGCCCTCTCTACGAACCTCTCCTCTCCGTAGCTGAGTATGGGGTTGTAATAGCTCATCCCTATGAGCGGAACCCCCAATGAACTGGACAGCTCTCGCACCGTCTCGAAGAAGACTTCCATCCTGAAACCCCTATTGAGGACCGCACAGTTAGCCCTCTGGATGGTTGGGCCGTCCGCCAAGGGGTCCGAGAAGGGTATCCCAATCTCGAGCGCATCGGCCCCAGCCCTCACCGCCTCCATCATCAACCTCACGAAGAGATCGCGCTCAGGGTATCCGCAGGTCATGAAGGCCACCATCGACTTCCTGCCTCGGGGAAGATCTATGCCCCTCAAGCGAGAACACCTCCTCCTCGTATCTCCACTTGCTTCGACAACACTTCCAGGTCCTTGTCCCCTCTGCCCGAGAGGTTGACCACCAGGAGTAGATCCCTTCCGAGGGAGGCCACCTTCAAGGCCTCAGCCACCGCATGGGCGCTCTCCAGGGCTGGGACGATGCCCTCAGCTCGAGCTAAGAGCATCGCTGCGCTCAAAGCCTCCTCGTCGAAGACCACGGAGTAGGTAGCCCTGCCGCTTCTCATCAAGAACGCGTGTTCTGGCCCCACTCCCGGGTAGTCGAGACCGGCGGAGATGGAGTGGGTGTCGAGGACTTGCCCCTCCCCGTCCTGTAGCACGTAGGTCTTGCAGCCGTGGAGGACTCCCACCCTTCCGGAGTTCAGCGACGCGGCGTTCATGCCGGGCGACATCCCCTTACCGCCCGCCTCGACCCCCACCAGCTTCACCTCGGGATGAGGTATGAACTCGTAGAAGGCCCCTATGGCGTTGCTACCCCCTCCGACGCAGGCGACCACGAAGTCGGGCAACCTCCCCTCCAAGGCCAAGACCTGCTCCTTGATCTCGGCTCCGATGACCCTCTGGAAGTCCCTGACGATGGTGGGATATGGGTGCGGCCCGATGGCCGAACCGATCAGATAGTAAGTCGTGTCAGCGCTGGAGACCCACTCCCTTATGGCCTCGTTGGTGGCGTCCCTGAGGGTTCCAGAGCCAGAGGAGACGGGCCTGACACTGGCGCCCAGCAACTCCATCCTGAGCACGTTCATCCTCTGTCGCCTCATGTCCTCCACGCCCATGAAGATCTCGCACTCCAACCCCATCTTCGCGCACACCGTGGCCACGGCCACCCCGTGCTGCCCGGCGCCGGTCTCGGCGATGACCCTCCTCTTTCCCATCCTGACCGCTAGCAGGGCTTGACCCACCGCGTTGTTTATCTTATGGGCACCAGTGTGGAGCAAATCCTCCCTTTTGAGGTAGATCCTGGATCCAGGATAGAGGCTCGAGAGGTTGGAGGCGAAGTAGAGGGGTGTAGGCCTACCGCAATAGCTCCTCCTCAGCTCGTCCAACTCCGCCTGGAAGCGCGGATCTTCTTTCGCCTCCAGGTACGTCCTCTCCAGTTCCTCCAGCACCGGCACCAAGGTCTCGGGCACAAACCTGCCCCCGAAATCGCCGAAGTAACCCATATCGCAGGAGCTCATCGGCCAAAGCACCTCCTCCGATGGAATCCACCTAGGGTTAAATTGAACCTCTCAGCGAACTCCCTCACCTTCTCGGGGTCCTTCTTGCCGGGGTAGAGCTCCACAGAGGAACATACGTCCACCGCGCAGGGCTCAAAATCCACCAGCAGGCACAGGTTCTCAGCGGTGACACCCCCCGCCACCCCGAAGGGCACCGGGCCCTCGTAGGCCTTGAGCAAGCTCCAGTCGAAGGGGGCCTTCCCGACCTTCGGGGCGTCGAAGAGGATCATGTCCGCGCCCTCCGCCGCTCTATAGGCGCCCTTTACGTCGTCTATGCCCGACACCAAGATAGCTTTTATCGCCATAAAACCCGCCTCTTTGATGAGATTTAGGCCACCTTCTCCGTATACCTGCAAACCATCGAAAGCTCCAATCGAGAGCAGAACTTCTAGCTCTGCTTGGGATGGATCCTGGACCACAGCGAAGACCTCCATCGAAGTCCCGAATCGATCTTTTACCTCGCGGGAGATGCGATCTGCGGCCTCCAGGGTTATCCTTCTCGGGCTTGGACACAATATGAGCCCTATGGCGTCGAAGCCGACGGTCCCCGCGTGAAGGGCGTCCTCGACGCAGGTCACTCCGCAGAGCTTCAGCTCGAACAAGGGGTGTCACCTCCTAATAGGGTTTTGATCAACCCTTCGGGGTCTCGGCTCTCCATCAAAGCGCTTCCCACCAGCACGGCCCTGGCTCCCATGGATCTAGCCCTTGCCACGTCGGAGGGAGTTCTGATCCCGCTTTCGACCACCAGGAGGACCTCCTCCCCGAAAGCCCTTCTGGCGTCTTGGAGCAAGCGGAGGGCTCGTTCCAGGCTGACGGAGAGGTCCCTCATGTCCCGGCTGTTGAGCCCCACAGCCTTGGGTTTTAGCCGGACGGACTTGAGCTTCTCGAGGTCGACCTCGCTTTGAACCTCTATCAAAGGCAGCAACCCCAGTTCCTCGCACAGGGAGTTCATGTAGGAGATCCCCTCCGGCTCGAGGATCGCGCTGATCAAAAGGACCAAGTCCGCCCCGAAGTGGTAGACGTCGAACACTTGCAGAGGGCTCAGCGCGAAGTCCTTCGCCAGCACGGGAAGGTCGGTGGAGGACCTGATCGCCCTCAACAAAGCTAGACTGCCGTGGAAGAAGCGCTCCTCGACCACGACGGATATGGCGCCTGCGCCCCCTCTGCGGTACGACGCCACTCGTTCGACTGGGTCGTCCGGATCGAAGCGTTGGGTCAAAGAGGCCAGCTTGATCTCGGCTATAAGGAAGAATTCCATCTCCATAAGTGGCCTCCACCTCGCACGCCTCGCCTCCACCCTGCGGGATATGTCCGCGCTCTTCTCGCAGATCAACTCCTCCAGGAACCCCCTCATCTTCCCAACCTCCCGCTGAAGGAGAGGAAATCGGAAAGCTTTCGCATGGCCAGCCCGCTGTCCAACACCTCGGCCGCTATGGCCGTTCCCTCCACGAAATCCCCTGCCAGACCGGCGAGGACCATGAGGGCGGAGGCGTTGGCCAGGATCAGATCCCTCATTGGGCCTCCTCTGCCCTCGAACACGCTCACGATGTGTCTGGCGTTCTCCTCCGGGCTCCCCCCCTGCACGTCGGAGAGCGAACAGTTCCTGAGGCCGAAATCCCTCGCCTCTAGGACCAAGCGCTCCTCTTTATCCCCCTCCACGATCAGAACCAGGTTGGAGTCCCAAAGGGATATCTCGTCGATCCCGCCTCCGTGTACCACCATGAACCTCCTCCTCCCTAGCTCCTTCAGCGCCTTGGCGATCGGCTCCACCAGACGAGGCTCCGATACCCCCACGAGCTGGTAGATCGGTCGAGCCGGGTTGACCAGGGGACCCAACAGGTTGAACATGGTCCTGAACCTCAACCTCCTCCTAAGGTCGGAGACCCTTCCCAGGGCGGGGTGGTAGAGGGGGGCGAACACGAACCCAAATCCGACGCTGGAGACGCACTCCGAAAGCTCCTCAGGGGACATCTCCAGGCGTGCCCCGAGGCTTAACAGGAGTTCTGCGCTGCCGCAGCGACTCGAGACGGCCTTGTTGCCGTGTTTGATCACCTTTATCCCAGCAGCAGCCCCCACCAGGGCCACAGCGGTGGAGACGTTTATAGTCCCCTTCCTATCTCCTCCGGTGCCGCAGGTGTCGAAGGCTTCCTCCAAACCCTTCAGCGGCACGCACCTGGAGAGCAAGGCTCTGGCACCGCCGATCAGCTCCTCCACCTCCTCGCCCCTGAGCCTCATGGAGGCCAAGACGGCGCCGGCGAGAGCCTCGTCCAGCCCTCCCTCCAGGATCTCGCCGATCAACTCTTCGGACTCCTCCCTCGAGAGGGGGTTTCCCTCCACGACCTTCAAGGCTATCTCTAAGGCGAGCCCTTTCATCGGAAAACCACCTCGGGATGTGAGCGTCTAAGGCCCAGCTCGTAGAAGTTTCGAAGGAGGGCAAAACCGTGCTCCGTGAGGATGGACTCCGGGTGAAACTGAACCCCAAAGGTCGGGTGGAGCTTGTGTCTTATGGCCATCACCAAACCGTCCTCGCTTCTAGCCTCCACCTCGAGATCGGTGGAAGACTCGTCCACCACGACCATCAGGGAGTGGTACCTGGTGGCGACGAGGGGGGAGGGAAGTCCCCTGAACATCCCTCTCCCCTCGTGGTAGATCCTCGACACCTTGCCGTGGGTTGGCCTCGGCGCTCTGACCACCTCACCTCCGAAGGCCTTAGCTATGCACTGATGGCCGAGGCATACCCCCAGTATGGGTATCGCGCCGGAGAGGCGCTTTACTACCTCCAGGGATATCCCCGAGTCTTCGACGCCACCGGGCCCTGGGGATATCACCAGGTGGGAGGGCGCTAGACTAGCTATCTCCTCCACCTCGACCTCGTCGTTCCTGAAGACCACCACCTCGTCGAGACCGCTCAACTCCTGCACCAAGTTGTAGGTGAAGGAATCGTAGTTATCTATGACGGCTATCAACCCCATCACCTCCTGACGGCCAGGCACGAGCGCATGGGCCTCAGTATGCTCGAGGCCTTGTGGATGGTCTCGGCGTACTCCCTCTCCGGATCCGAGTCGAAGACCACCCCAGCTCCGGACGAGATGACCGCGATTCGGCCCAGGAACGTGGTGCTCCTTATGTTTATCCACATGGACATGTCCCCACAGAACGACAGATAGCCTATCGATCCGCCGTAGAATCCCCTGGGGCGTCCCTCTATCTGGTTTATCAGCTCCATGGCCCTGACCTTGGGCGCACCGCTCACCGTGCCAGCTGGGAAGGTGGCCCTGAGCGCCTCGAGAGGCCCCACGTGCGGCAGCATCTCCCCCTCCACCTGAGAGGCCAGGTGCATGACTCTGGGATACCTCTCGACCTGGAACAGCTCCCTCACCCTCACGGAGCCGGGGAGGCAGATCCTGCCGAGGTCGTTCCTGGCGAGATCCACGAGCATGACGTGTTCTGCCAGCTCCTTCTCGTCGCTGCAAAGCTCCGTCTCCAGCCTTGCGTCCTCCTCCGGCGTCCTCCCCCTCCTCCTGGTCCCAGCCAAAGGCCTGCTCACCAGGGTCCTTCCGCGCTTCTCGACCAACACCTCTGGGGAGGCGCAGACTATGGAGAACCTGGGCGTTGAGACCAAGAACACGCTGGGAGAGGCTTTCATCTCGACCAGAGCGCCGTACAAATCCGTCGGCTTTACGTTAGACTTGATCCACATATCCTGGGATATGACCAGCTGGAAGGCATCCCCGGAGGCGATGTGGTCCTTGGCCAACTCCACCATCTCGACGAACCTCTCCTTGCCGGTGAGGCCGAGAACCTCCAGGTCAACCGTATCGCCCCGGTCTCCCTCCAGTTCGCGGGGGCACTCGCACGCCAGTTGGGCTCTCTCGATGAGAAAACCTAGGCGATCGAAGTCCCCTCTCCCCGATCCACGATCGAGCTCGACCAAGAACAGCTCCTCCCTCAGGTGGTCGAAGACCACAAGGTCCTCGAAGAGGCCGAAGCAGATGAGGGGTAGATCCCTGAGGGCTTTGAACTCGCCTTCGCGAAGGTGCGGCATCCTCTCCCACAGGCAAACCGCGTCGTAAGCTACGGCTCCGAAGAGCCCTCCGCAAAAAGGGAAGGGGCTCGAGGGGAGGTCGAACTCCGACAGCTCACCGGCCAGCCTCTCTAGCTCGGACAGCCTATCTCTATCCCCTTGAAAGATCTCGAAGACGCGACGGGGGCGCAGGCCCAAATACGTGAGGAAACCTTCCCCCCTCGACCTCCTGTCCAGAGTCGCAGCGAAACGAAGCCCCTCCTTAAGCCCCTCGCCCAGGACCAAATCCAGCAAGCGCCTCACCAGCTGCCAGGAGGCTCGCAGGCCCTCCAGCCTGAAGACCCCTAGCCCACGAGCCTCCTCCATGCACCTCGATAGACCTATCCTCAAACTAAACCACCTCCTCGCAGGACCTGAGATCAAAAAGGGGGAGGGGTCGAAGCTTCGACCCCTCCCCCTACGAGGCCTCCAAAAGAGGAGGGGCCGCGGACGACGTTGCCAACCGCGGCCCCTCTGGAAGCTGAAGGGCTAAGCCGCGGCAGGCACTAGGCCTGCCACCACCAACCCTTTCTCTCCTCAAGAGCTCTAAATCGCAAACGCAACATCACATTAACTCCTTCACCACAAAGGCTTTTTTAAGCTTATACATCTACTCGGCCCACTTGTCAAGGGGAGAAGTCGAGGATATAATTCGCCCAACGGGTACGGAGGGGCACCTCATGTTCGAGCTCTTGGTCTCAAGGTCTACATCTATAGGGGAAGATAAGGCCAACCTTCTAGGCCTAGGCGCTGTGGGGCCGCCCTGAGCCTTCTTCCTCGGCTCGAGGGAAAGGCCCCCTTTTCGTTAGGGGGCCTTTATTTTTTTCCAACAAAACTTCCGTCTGGGGGAGGGGATCGGCTTGGCTGGAGAAGGCGATAGGGTGATAGTCTTCGACACCACGCTTCGGGACGGGGAGCAATCGGCCGGGATAAACCTCAACGTGGAGGAGAAGGTACAGATAGCCATCAAGCTCTCGGAGCTCAACGTGGACGTGATAGAGGCCGGTTTCCCGGCAGCCTCGCCGGGCGACATGGAGGCGGTGGCCAGGATAGCCTCCACCGCGAGAGGACCGATCGTGGCGGCCCTGGCTCGCCTCAACGAGGAGGATATAAGGAAGGCTTACGAGGCCGTGAGGTTCTCGGAAAGGCCCAGGATACACACCTTCATAGCCACCAGCCCAATCCACATGCAGTACAAGCTCAGGATGAGGGAGGAAGAGGTCCTCGAGAGCGTGAGGAAGCACGTGAGCTACGCGAGGTCCCTGTCGCCGGACGTGGAGTTCTCGGCGGAGGACGCCAGCAGGTCCAACCTGGAGTTCCTCGTGGAGGTCTTCAAGCTGGCCATAGAGTGCGGCGCTACCACCATAAACATCCCGGACACGGTGGGATACGCGTATCCCGAGGAGTTCGGCGCTTTCGTGGGGGAGATAATAAGAAGGGTTGGGTCCGATGGGATCATATGGTCGGTCCACTGCCACGACGACCTGGGGATGGCGGTTGCCAACTCCTTAGCGGCGATAAGGGCGGGCGCCAGACAGGTCGAGTGCACCGTGAACGGCATAGGGGAGAGGGCCGGGAACGCCTCCCTTGAGGAGATAGTGATGGCGCTTAGGACCAGAAAGGACGTCTTCGGTGTTGAGACGAGGGTCAACACCAGGCTCCTCTACGAGACCAGCAGGATGGTCTCTCGCCTGACTGGGGTCCCAGTGCCGCCCAACAAGGCGATAGTGGGCGCCAACGCCTTCGCCCACGAGTCAGGCATACATCAGCACGGGGTTCTCTGCAACAAGGCGACCTACGAGATCATGAGGCCAGAGGACGTAGGGGTGCCGGGCACCACGATATACCTGGGCAAGCATTCCGGTAAGCACGCCCTCGCGAGAAAACTGGAGGAGATGGGCTATAGGCTCTCGCCGGAGCAGCTCGAGAGGGCCTTCGACCTTTTCAAAAGGCTTTGCGACAGGAAGAAGTTCGTCAGCGAGGCCGACATCGAGGCCCTCGTGATAGGCGACATACTGGAGAGGGAACCCAACACCCCCGAACTGGTGAGCTACGAGATCTCCATCAGCGGCAACAGCAGGGCCACCGCCACCATATCCATAAAGATGGGCGAGGAGGTGGTCTCCGACGCCGCAGTGGGCAACGGACCCATCGACGCCTCCTACAGGGCCATCAAGAGGATCGTCGGCATGGAGCCAGAGCTACTCAACTTCAAAGTCGAGGCGGTGAGCGAGAGGTCCGATGCTGTGGGAGAGGCCACGGTGATCCTGAGCCTCGACGGTCTAAGAGCCCACGGGAGGGGAGCCAGCACCGACATCGTCGAGGCCAGCATAAAGGCCTACATATCGGCGCTGGGGCACCTCATGGTCCTCTCGAGGGCCAGGGAGGAGGCGCTCTCGTGAAAACCCCTTGAAGTCGACGAGGAAAGTGGTAAAATTTTAGCTGAAGGCAAGGCATTAGAGCCTGCGGTGTTTGTGAATGGCTTCAAAGCCTTGAGCCAACGCTTTTCTCGGGCGGAGCAATCCGGCGTCCGAGCATGAAAGCACCTTCGAGTGCTCGGTGCGAGGGCGTCGGCAAGCCCGCAAGGTTTTGGGGAAGGGCCTCAAGGCCTGCTGCCACACGGCACCGCGGGTTTTTGTGTTTGCGAGCTCAGATGTCCTGCAGCGGGGGTGAGCGACTTTGGCTGAGCTGAGGGTGGACGTGGTCCAGATGGAGATACCCGCGGGCTGTAACCTCATAGCGGGCCATTCGCACTTCATAAAGACGGTGGAAGATCTGTATGAGATCCTGGCCACGACTTCGCCGCACCTGAAGTTCGGCATAGCCTTCTGCGAGGCCTCGGGCCCCAGGCTCGTGAGATGGGACGGCAACGACAAAGAGCTCGTGGAGGTGGCCGTCAGAAACGCCCAAAGGGTAGCGGCAGGGCATTTCTTCAACGTCTTGCTCAAGGACGGATATCCGATCAACTGCTTGAACGCCATAAAGGGTTGTCAGGAGATATGCAGGATCTTCGCGGCCACGGCAAACCCCCTGCAGATCCTGGTCGTGGAGACCGAGCAGGGCAGGGGGGTAATAGGGGTGGTGGATGGATTTACGCCCTTAGGGGTAGAGAACGAGGACGACCAAAGGGAGCGCAGAAACCTCTTGAGGAACGTGATAGGTTACAAGAGGTGAAGGCCGCATAGGCTCAACAGTAGTGCTCTTGCTTCAGGGGTCTGGACATCAGGCCGCGGAGGGCTGGGAGGAGCTCCCTGCCCTCGTATATTATCTCGTACAGGCTTTTGACTATCGGCATCTCCACCCCGAAGGCCTGCGAGGCCGCGTTCAAAGCGCGGAGGGTGGGATATCCCTCAACGGCCATGGATATCTCGGCCAGGGCTTCCTCGGGTTTATATCCCAACCCCAGGAGCTCACCGAACCTCCTGTTCCTGCTGTGTCTGGAGTAGCATGTGACCATAAGGTCTCCTACGCCGGCTAGCCCCAGAAGCGTCTCTGAGGTACCCCCCATCCGCAGGACGAACCTCCTCATCTCCGCCAGCCCCCTCGTGACGAAGGAGGCCTTGGCGTTGTCCCCAGCTCTAAGACCGTCGAGCATCCCAGCCCCGATCGCCAGGACGTTCTTGAAGGCGCCGCAGAGCTCGACCCCCAAAACGTCCTGGGAGGTGTAAACCCTAAAGCTCTCGCCTGAGAGGAGGACCTGCCACCACGAGGCCACCTCCTGATCCTCGCAGGCCACCACGACAGCAGTTGGATACCCTCTCACCACCTCCTCGGCGTGGCTGGGCCCCGAGAGCACCGAGTAGATCACGGGACCAACCGCGGGGTCTAAGCTGGAGAAGACCAGGGAGCTCACCGTCATGCCCGAGCTAACCTCGATGCCCTTCGAGAGGTTGCACAGGAACAAGGGAGACCTGCGCAGGCGATTGAGCCCCGACAGGACCTCCCTCATGGCCTGGACGGGAACCGCGAGCATGACGAAGTTGGAGTAGCCAACCAGCTCCTCGAGGCTGGTGGTAGCCCTAACCTTAGGGGACAAGGGGACGTCGCTGAGGTAGCGAGGGTTCGAGCGAAGCGAGTTCACGCCGTGGACGACCTCATCCCTTCTGGTCCACAGCAAAACCCCTTCTACCCAATCCTTGCTCGCCAGCAACTGGGCTATGGCCGTGGCCCAGCTGCCCGCTCCCAGGATGGAGAAACGCCTCACATCGGGGTGGCTCATAGGGAGCTCATGGCCTTGCTCACCAGGCCCTGGGCCGAGAGGTCATCCAGCGGGTAAACGCTTTGTCCTATCCTCACGTATACGTTGGGATAGGTGGACAGCTCCTCCATCAGGACCGAGCTCAGGATCTCCTGCAACCTGGACCTGATGGAGGCCAGGTTATCCACACTGCCCACGTGGGACAAGATGACGAAGACGGCGTCCCCACATCTGAAGGTGTAGTCCTCGCTCCTCACGTGGCTCTTCAAGACGGTGGATATCCTAGCGAGCAACCCATCCCTGGAGTCGAAGCCCGAGAGGTCCGCCAGCCTGTCGAACCCCTCCACCTTGACCACCGTGACGCCGAGGATGGTCCCTGAGCGCGTGGCCCTGGCTATCTCCGTCTCGAGAACGCTCTCCAGGAGCTGCCCCCTCAGGAGGCCCGTCACCTTGTCGCGGGCGAATATCTCCTCCGCCATCTGCAAGGCGAACACGTCGGCGGTGGCGACGGCCAGGGCGTAAGAGAGCTCCTCCACCACCTGCCGACCCAGCTCCTCCTGAGGAGCCCTTGGGAAGTCGTGAGCGCAGAGGTGCACCTCCAGCTCCCCCCTCAATCTGTAGGCAGACGCGATGGAGGGAGCCACGCAGGGGTAATCCTCGTAGATGGGCATCTCAACCCCATACCTCACGACCCACCCTTGCCAGGATAAGCTCTGCGAGAGCCTGTAGACAAAGGCCACCACCTTAGCCCCCAGCTCTCCCACCAGACAGAGCTTCAAAGCCCGCCATATTTCGCCCATGGTCCGGGCGTCGTAGAGCTTCTTGGAGTAGCTCTCCACCAGGGAACTGACCAGCTGAGAGCGCCTGAGCTGAGCCAGCTCCAGAGCGATCTTCAAAGACGTGGGATCCAACCTGTCCGACGGGAGCACCACGGGGGCGAGGGTTAGATCGGGAGCTACATCTGTTCCCTCCAGCACCAGCACGCAGAACGGGTCGCTCAACTCATCCCCCAGATCCTCGAGACCCCCGTAAGGAAGTACGTCGGCGCCCGAACCTCCCAGGGCCGCCAACGCCTCCATCGAGCGGGCGACGAGCCTATCCGGCACGAACAGCTTGATTCTCCCCATCCCCTTAGAGTCCCCCTATCCGCTGGCGCGACGTCAAACACAGCGAACTTGCTGATATTATATCAACAAGATCTCCGGAGGTGGTAAGCGTTGAGGCTTTTCGTCGGAGCCTGCTCCTGGGCTGACAGAGAGCTGATCGGCTCGGGCTGGTATCCAAGGGAGATAGCGGGCTCCCCCTCGGATAGGTTGAGGTTCTACTCCTCTCACCTGGAGTGCGTTGAGGTCAACTCGACCTTTTACTCTATGCCCAGGCCCGAAGTCGTCTACGGATGGCTGGCCAACACGCCTCCCGGCTTCAGGTTCGGCGTCAAAGTCTTCGCCCTCTTCTCCGCCCATACCGTGCCCGCGAGCGCTTTGCCGCCTCGATTCAGGAGGAGGGTCAGGGCCTCAGCCCAGGGCAAAGGGAGGCTCGGCCTGTCGGATTTAGATCCCGAGGACAGGCTCGAGCTGATCGAGGACCTAAAGAGGTTGGCTACCCTCATCCACGACGCGGGGAAGCTGGGCTATCTGTTGCTGCAGCTAGCGCCGTGGGTGGGGTTCTCCCAGGAGGGGCTTCGCTACCTCTCCAGGCTTCGAAGGGCTCTCTTGCCCTTCAGGCTAGCGGTGGAGTTCAGAAACCCGTCTTGGTTCGCCGCCGATAACTTCTCGAGGACGAGGGAGCTGCTCGAGGAGGAGGCCATCGCCCTGGTGTGCGCGGATCAACCTCAAGGGGAGCGCTCGGTCCCACCCGTGCTAGCCCTCACCGCCAGCTGGGGGACGGTGGTGAGGCTCCACGGAAGGGACCCAGGGGCCTGGATGGGTCCTCGGCTGGGAAGGCCTCCGACAGAAAGGTTCAAGTACCTGTACGCGGACGAGGAGATAATCGGGTGGTTGGAGAGGGCCAGGCGAATCGCGAGCCAAGGGGCGGAGGTATACCTCATGTTCAACAACTGCTACAAGGACTACGCGGTCAGAAACGCCCTTCGGGCCAGGGAGATAGCGAAGCAGATCATAGGCTGAGAAGGCTCACCGAGGCGACCAGGAACAGGAGCCCCACCGCCTTCCTGAGGATATGCCCTCGCTCGCCCAAAGCCTCCAGCCAGGCCAAGGCCTTCCCCAGGAAGAGGGCCAAGAGCACGAAGGGCGCGCTGAACCCCAGGGAGTAAAATCCCATCAGGGCCAGGGCTTCCAGGTAGCTCTCCCCCTGTGCGGCGAGCATAACTATGGAGGCGAGGATGGGTCCCACGCACGGTACCCATATGAGCCCGAAGAGCGAACCCAGGGCGAAGGATCCGAGCCCCACCCCTGGCAGCCTCGCCCGCTCGAGCTTACCCAGGGCGGAAAGCAACCGCCTCCCCCCGGGGAGACGCAAGGGTGCGTCCTTCAGCCCGGGGAGGAGCATCCAGGAACCCACGACGAAAAGTCCGACGACGGCCAAAAACCTGATGACCTCTCTGCTGTTGAACAACCGGGAGAGAAGGGCGCTGGAGGAAAGGGCCAGCGCCGAGAAGGAGGACATGAGTCCCAGGGAAAAAGCCATGGATTCCACCATCGTCCTCACCCTTTTCCGCAGGGTGGGGCGATCCCAGTCGGACAGCTCCAGAGAAGCAAGCCTGGACATGAACCCAGGCACTACGGGCCAAACGCAGGGACTGAAGAAAGAGGCGAAACCTGCGCTGAAGGCGACCCACCAGTCGATCTCCACCGTCCCTCACCCCATGGACGTGCTATAATATACCCTACTGGGTATTATATCTCCCCCCGTGGGGTGGGCGCAAGGAGGTGACCGAGTTGAAGAGGAGAGGTAATGTCGCGCCTTTAGCTTTGAGTTTTTCTGCAGCATTCCTGGTCGGGTTGGTACTGGTCGGGGTCACATGGGGAGCACCTAGGGACCTAAGGCTTCCCTCGCTCATAGGCGCTCAAGAGGTCTCCCTGGAGGCCTTCGCGGGGAGGCCGACCCTTTTGATCTTTTGGACCGTGAGATGCCCTTACTGCAAGAAGGAGCTCCTCGAGCTCAAGGAGCTACTGAGCTCCAGGGATTTGAGCTTCAACGTGGTGGCCATAGCCTACGCCAGAGGCGAGTCGGAGGTGGAGGAGACCAGGAAGTGGGTGGAGGGAAACGGGCCGTTCAGGGGGGTCGAGTTCCTCCTGGACTCGGATGGGAAAGCCTTCGCCCAGCACGATGTGAGGTTCGTCCCCCACAACGTCGTCTTGGGGCCCGACCTCCAGGTGAGGAAGGTCATCCCGGGGGCCGTGCCTCCCTCCCTGCTCATCGAGGAGATCGAAGGGAGCTGAGGGCTGGCCCTGTGATATAATGGGGCAAAGCCATGAGGTATGCGCGGGGGAGGGGTGGACGCCATGGATTTCAGGCTTTTCACCAGGAATGGGGTGGAGGTAGGTGAACCCCTCAGGGAGCACATGGGCAACAAACTCGACAAGGTTGGGAGGTTCTTCTCGAGGATATTGGACTGTCAGGTGGCCCTGGGTTTTCAGAGGGGCATGTACGTCTGCGAGGTCACGGTGGACGCCAACGGGGTCATAATGAGGGGGGAGGAGCACGCCACGGACCTCAGGAAGGCCTTCGACAGGGCTGTGGAGAAGATAGAGGCCCAGATAAAGAGGCACAAGAAGTGGCTGAGGGATAGAAGGCATCTAAAGACCCACGACATGGCCCCTGAAGCCTTATCGGTAGAGGAGGCCTACGCCGAGCAACCGGTGGAGGAGGTCGACTCCGATAAGATAAAGGAGAAGATAGTGAAGGTCAAGAGCTTCGAGGTCAAGCCGATGTCGCCCGAGGAGGCGGTCACGCAGATGGAGCTCTTGGGCCACAACTTCTTTGTCTTCGTGGACCCTGACTCCAACAACCTCTCCATCGTCTACAAGAGGAAGGACGAAACCTACGGTTTGATCAGGCCCAGGTTCTAGGGTCGAAGGGCTTCGGATGCACGAGTACTCCTTCGCCTTAGAGCTGGTCAGGCTCCTGCGAGAGATAGCTGAACGCTATGGCGCGGGTAGGATAACTAGGGCGAGGGTGAGGGTGGGGAAGCTGAAGCAGATAGTCCCATCGCTTCTCGTCCCCTGCGTAGAGGTGGTAGCGGCTGAGGATCCCCTGTTGAGGGGCCTGGTCCTCGAGGTGGAGGAGGAGGAGATAGTCTACCGTTGCGCCGACTGCGGCCTCGAGTTCAACGCTTCTTTGGGTGATCTACGCGCCGCCTGTCCCAGGTGTGGGTCCGGTAGCACCGAGCTCGTGGCGGGCGACGAGGTCACCTTGATCTGCGTGGAGGCTGAGGAGGTTGAGGAGGATACTGGACCTCAGGGCTAGCTTGAGCGCGAGGAACGAGTCGATGGCCAAGCAGGTCCGAGAGCTAGCCCTAAGCCATGGCTTGTCGATCGTGAACCTGGTGGGATCGGCCGGCTCCGGCAAAACCACTCTGCTAGAGGGTACGGTTAGGCATCCTGAATTTCGCAGGCGGCTCGGGGTGGTGGAAGGGGATCTAGCCACCACCCTCGACGCCGACAGGATGAGGAACCTCGGCGTACCGGCCGTGCAGATAAACACCAAGAGCCTATGTCACCTGGAGGCCCACATGGTGCTGGAGGCCATGAGGCTCTTGCCCCTGGAGGAGATAGACCTGGTGGTGGTGGAGAACGTGGGCAACCTGGTCTGTCCGGCCGACTTCTACCTGGGGGAGGACCTGATGGTGGGGGTTTTGAGCGTCACCGAGGGAAACGACAAGGTGAAGAAGTATCCCACCCTGTTCTCGAAGGCCTCCGCGGTGGTCTTAAACAAGGTAGACCTCTTGCCCCATCTGGACTTCGACCTCAGGCGCTTCGAGGAGGAACTCGAGGAGGTAAACCCCAGGGCCCGCGTCTTCGTCCTCTCCGCCAGGTCGGGGGAAGGTATGGACGAGTGGGTCGGGTTCCTGAACGCCCTTCGGCGGTGAGAGGGCCTTGAGGATAGCCGTGACCGGAGGCATCGGCTCTGGCAAGAGCACGTTTTGCGGTTTTCTGGAGGCGCTGGGTTTTAGGCACCTCAACGCCGACGAGATAGCCCACTCGCTCCTCGAGGAGGAGGGGGTCAGGGAGGCCGTCCTACGGAGGTTTGGCACCCTCGAGAGGCCCAAAATAGCCGAAGCGGTCTTCCGGGAGGACGAAAGCTACCGATGGCTGTGCGATCTGTTGCACCCCAGGGTTCTCGAATTTTTGCTCAGGGAGATCTCCTCCTTGCGCCCCGAAGAGGACGTGGTGGTCGAGATACCCCTCCTGTTCGAGGTCGGGGTCCCGGGTTGGGTCGATATGACGGTGTTCGTGAGGACGAGACGAGAGGTCGCCTTGAACAGGCTCTCCTCCAGAGGTTGGAGCGAAGCCGAGGTGGAGAGGAGGGAGAGGCACCTCCTGCCGGA
>Ga0105160_1000228_pt1 | contig 28170 bp, 26 predicted proteins | sample GXS110809BmetaG_FD_89591 | JGI IMG/M metagenome (GOLD analysis project Ga0105160, IMG submission 89591) | Hot spring microbial communities from Gongxiaoshe hot spring, China to study Microbial Dark Matter (Phase II) - GXS 110809B | ecosystem: Environmental > Aquatic > Thermal springs > Hot...
AACATCTCTAGGGCGGCAGGGACGATCCCTTGGGCGATGATGCCCGATACCGCTTCACTCGCTTCCTCTACTTCCTGAAAAATGGCCAAGATGGTGATGACGGCGGGCGGCTTAGGCAGTAGGCGAAGCACTGCCTTAGTTACGATAGCCAACGTCCCCTCTGAGCCCACTATGACGCCTGTCAGGTCGTAGCCTGGGGCATCGGCTAAAGGGGAGCCCAGCCACATGAGTTCCCCTTGGGCAGTAGCTACCTCCACGGCCAGAACGTGGTTGGTGGTGGTGCCGTAGCGAAGGCAGTGGGGGCCGCCAGCGTTTTCAGCTATGTTACCACCTATGGTGCAGGCCTTCTGGCTGGAAGGATCGGGTGCGTAGTAGAGGCCATAGGGGGCAGCTGCCTTAGACACATCTACATTTAGGACCCCAGGCTCTACCACAGCTAAGGCGTTGTCAGGGTCGATCTGGAGGATTCGATTGAGGCGAGAGGTAGATATTACGATGCTGCCTCGGCAAGGGACCGCCCCTCCAGAGAGGCCAGTTCCGGCCCCCCTGGCCACCACCGGGATGCCCCACCTATTGGCCACTTGCATAACCTGGGCTACCTCCTGGGCACTCCCTGGCAACACTACTGCCATCGGTAGGGATCTCTCTATGGTAGCGTCGTACTCATAGGCCAAGAGCTCTTCGGGGTGACTCAGCACCCAGCGCTTGCCGACGATATTCTCCAAGTCACGGAGGGGCTTCCTGTTCACAGGCCCAGTGTAGCACAGGGGCCTATGTCGACGCCCCGTGCCGTAAAATGGGCTCAAAACCTAGGGCCTGTGTCAAGGAGGAGAAGGCATGAAGCTGGGGGTGCTGCCCTTTGTTGGCAAATGGCTGGACAAGCGCACTATTTCCTATCTGGCTCAACGGGTAGAGGAGCTCGGGTACGATTCCCTTTGGGCCGCAGACCACACTGTCATACCAGTGCAGGTAGACTCTCGGTTCCCCTACAACAGGCGGGGCAGGTCCCCGTACCCGTCCGATATACCTTGGTGGGAGCCCATCACTACGTTAGCCTACGCTGCAGCTTTAACGCAGAGGGTCATCCTGGGCATCGGTGTCTTGGTCCTACCACATCGGAATCCTGTCTTGAACGCTAAGATGCTGGGGCAGGTCCAGATCCTTTCAGGTGGCAGGCTGGTGGTAGGTGTAGGAGTGGGGTGGATGGAAGAGGAAGCGTTGGTCCTTGGTTCGCCGTGGAAGGACAGGGGCCCTCGAACCGACGAGCACATGCAACTAATGCGGGCCCTGTGGCAAAGCGATTTTCCCACCTTCCAAGGGCGCTACTATTCGGTCCAAGGGGTGGGCTTTGGGCCTCGCCCAGACGTGCCACCACCATTATGGGTGGGTGGACACACCATGCCTGCCCTTAGACGTGCAGCCATCTTGGGGGATGGCTGGGTAGCTTACGCCCTTCCCCCACAGGAGGTGGCAGAAAAGTGGAAACTCGTGAAGGAGATGGCCTCTTGGGCCCATCGCGATCCTGCCAGCCTTACCCTAGCTGTCATCACTCCCCTAGCCTTCACCCAGGACGATGTGGAAGACTTGCGCCCCTTACGAGGCTCCCCTAGACAAGTGGCGGCCATGGTTCAACAGTACGAGGAGCTTGGTGTCGACCACCTGGTGGTAGCACCACCAACATGGATAAGTGAAGATGCCGCCATCCAGGCCTTGGAAAACTTCTATCGTGTGTGTCGGCAGTAGGTGGGGGAAGGCCATGAGGGGTATAATTACATGGGATGCCTAAGCTGATAGGACGTGCCATCACCCTGGCCCAGTTCCTTGACCGGTACTGTCGCCCCGGTGAGCTTTACGAGACGCTGGAGGGCGGCAAGGTTCGATGTTACGCATGTGGCCACCGCTGTGTCATCTTGCCAGGGCAGAGAGGCATCTGTCAGGTGCGCTTCAATCGTGACGGTGTCCTTATGGTGCCCTACAACTACGTGGCCGCACTCCAGTGCGATCCCATTGAGAAGAAGCCCTTCTTTCACGTTCTGCCTGGGGCCTTAGCCCTCACCTTTGGGATGCTAGGTTGCGATTATCACTGCCCCTATTGCCAGAACTGGGTGACCTCCCAAGCCCTGCGTGACCCCGTGGCTGGCATTGAGCCCATGGAGATCACTGCCCAGGAGATGCTGGAGGCCGGCGAGAGGGTGGGGGCCCAGGCCTATGTCAGCTCGTACAATGAGCCCCTCATCACCTCCGAATGGGCTGTGGAACTCTTCAGGCTGGCCAAGGCCAAGGGTTACCTTACTGCATATGTCTCCAATGGCAACGCCACCAAAGAGGTGTTGGAGTACCTGCGGCCCTTTCTTGACTGTTACAAGGTAGACCTCAAGTCCATGTCCCCCAGGAACTACCGGTACCTGGGGGGAAAACTAGAGAACGTCTTAGAGACCATTCGCATGGCCTACCAGATGGGCTACTGGGTAGAGGTAGTAACCCTTGTAGTCCCTGGGTTCAACGATTCTAACGAGGAGCTGAGAGAGGCAGCACACTTTATTGCTTCCGTGTCCCGCGATATACCATGGCACGTTACAGCCTTCCACAAGGACTACAAGATGACGGAACCAGACAATACCGATGCGGCTACCCTTATGCGTGCTGCCCAAATCGGCAAAGAAGAGGGGCTGCACTTCGTCTACGCTGGTAACCTGCCGGGGATGGTAGGCGAGTGGGAGCACACCTACTGCCCCTCTTGCCACCATCTGTTGGTGGGACGCTTCGGCTACCGCATTCTGAGCTACTCAGTCACAAGCGATGGGCGCTGCCCTAGATGTCAGGCCCAGGTACCAGGCGTATGGTGGCCCGGACCAAGGCCGCGCCAACTATCTGACTCTCCTATATTTCTGACCTATCGCTTACGGCCTTAGCCCCTATTATTGACAACTCCCTGACTGCCGCTAAAATGTAGGAAAAAAGAAAAGGGGGTGATATAAAACATTCAGGCCTAAGAGGGGACGGGTGTGTGGGTTTTAGCACTCATATGGGTATGATCGTTATTGCCGTCCCCCTGGCCTGCGTGTAGTAGAGCTGATACGTCTGTGCCATCTTAAGGCCTTTGGGGAGGTATGGCCCTTCTGCAAGAGACGTGGCAGGGGGAAGCAAAGGAGGCGTTCGAATACTGTCGCCGGCTCGCCCTCAGCCATTATGAGAACTTCAGTATAGCGTCCTGGCTGCTACCGCGGCACTTGCGGCCCCACATGTACGCTGTCTACGCCTACTGTCGGGGCGTGGACGACTTAGGGGATGAGGCAGCAGGGGACCGTTTAGCCCTTCTCAATGAGTGGGAAGAGGAGCTTTGGCGGGCTTATGAAGGGAAAGCCCGCCACCCAATCTTTATAGCTCTCCAGGAGACCATCCGCCGATTTCAGATACCCCCCGAGCCCTTCCTCAAGCTGATCGAAGCCAACCGAATGGATCAGCGCCAGACCCGTTACCGCACCTATTCTCAGCTCTTGCACTACTGCGACCATTCCGCTAACCCCGTGGGGAGGATCGTCCTCCACCTCTTCGGTTACCGAGACGAGGTCCGGGGAAAGCTGGCTGATGCCACCTGCACGGGCCTGCAGCTGGCCAACTTCTGGCAAGACGTTTCTGTGGATTTAGCGAAGGGGCGCATCTATATACCCCTGGACGAGATGGAGCAGTTCGGATACTCGGAAAGCGACCTTTTAGCGCGCCGCTACAACCGACGTTTTCAGGCCCTTATGGCCTTTCAAGTGGAACGGGCGCGGAAGCTTCTATGGGAGGGGATGGGGCTGGTGCCCCTCATAAGGGGCAGACTGCGCTTCGACGTCAAGCTGTTCAACCTGGGGGGATTGGCCATTCTTGATGCTATTGAGGCCATAGAGTATGACGTCCTCCATATACGCCCCACCCTATCTCCCTTTCGCAAGGCCCTCATCGCCTTTAGGGGCCTTTTCCCAGTGAGGAGGAGGGCATGACAAAGCTAGATGCTGCCTACTCCTACTGTACCCAGGTGACCAAACGTGAGGCGAAAAACTTCTATTATGGATTTCTCCTTTTACCGAAGCCCCAACGACATGCCATATACGCTGTCTACGCCTTCGCCCGCCAGTGCGATGACGTTGTTGACAAAGAAGGTATGACGCTACAAGAGAGGGTGAATCAGCTGCACCAGCTAAGGGAAGAGCTAGCCCGGTGTCTTGCCGGACAGCCGGAAGGCCCCTTGTTCACCGCCTTAGAGGACGCCGTGCGTCGCTTCTCCATCCCGCATGAGTACCTGTACCAGCTCATGGAAGGGATAGAGATGGATCTAAGGATAAAACGTTACCAGACCTTCCAAGAGTTGGAGCGGTATTGTTATCTGGTGGCTTCGGTAGTAGGGCTCATATGTATCGAGATTTTCGGCTATCGGAACGGCGAAGTGGCAAAACAGCGGGCGGCTGATTTGGGCATAGCGCTACAGCTCACCAATATTTTGCGCGACCTCCAGGAGGATATGGCCCGCGACCGCATATATCTGCCTCAGGAAGAGATGGCCGTAATGGGCTGGGGAGAGGAGGATCTTAGGGCAGGTCGTGCCGACCATCGGTTTCGTCGCCTCGTCTGGCTACAGGTGGAAAGGGCGAAGGAATACTATCGTAGGGGGTTACAGCTACTGCCTCTTCTGCCCAGACGCCCTCGTGCCTGTGTGGGGGTTATGGCTGCTATCTATCGTCGCATCTTAGAGCAGATAGCCCGTAGGCCAGAGATCGTCCTTGAGAAGCGGGTAGCGCTGGGGACAGCCCAAAAGGTCGCCCTCATGGGCATGGAGTTGGCCAAAAGTTTCTTAGCGGGGACGGCATGAAGGCGCCAGTTCTAATAATAGGAGGAGGTCTGGCGGGCCTGACAGCTGCCTGCTACCTGGCCGATGCAGGGCTTAGACCCGTCCTTGTGGAGAAGAGGCTTTTCTTGGGCGGAAGGGCATACTCCTTCCGTGACCGTCGCCACGGCTGGGAGGTAGACAATGGCCAGCATGTCTTCCTGGCCTGTTGCGAGGAGTACATCGGCTTTCTGCGCCGTTTGGGAATGTGGGAGAGGGTGTACCTGCAACAACGCCTGCGCCTTACCGTCCGGGATAAACTAACAGGAAGGAGCGTCTTGCAATCTGGTAACCTCCCACCGCCCTTCCACCTGCTGGGATCGTTGTTACGCTATCGTCCCCTGTCTCTGGGGGAAAAGATGCTGGCCCTCTACGCCCTCGCTCGCCTCTATGCCCTGGACCGGTCCCGCTGGGATCTAGATGCAGTACCTTTTGGCGAGTGGCTCAGGGCCCACGGCCAGACCGCCCACATAATTAGGAACTTTTGGAACCTGGTGCTCATTCCCACCCTCAATGAAGAAGCCACCAAAGTGAGCACCGATATGGCAGCCATGGTCTTCCAGACCGGCTTTTTGGCCAGTAGGGAGGCCTCGGCCATTGGTTACCTTCAGGTGCCGCTATCGCAAGTAGCAGAAGCAGCACGAACCTATGTTGAGGCAAGAGGTGGGCATATTATCGCTGGCAGGGGTACGAGGTCGCTTTGGATACAAGATGGACATGTCAAGGGCGTAGCGCTAGACGACCACCAAACTCTCGAGGCCGATGCTGTCATCTGTGCCGTCCCGCCCCGAGAGCTGTCCAGCCTTTTGCCGTCTACGTGGCAAGATCACCCATTCTTTGCCCGGTTGCGGCGCATCCAGTATTCGCCCATCGTTAACGTACATCTCTGGTACGAAGGCCAGGTGATGGGGGAGGAGATGGTGTCCTTTCTCAATTCGTCCTTGCAGTGGGTGTTCAACAAAAGCCGCATGTGGGGGCTAAGGGCCCCCCACCAGCACCTGGACATCTCTTTGAGCGCTGCCCACATGTGGGTGGAGTGGCCAGGCCGTGACCTGGTCGACTTGCTGAGCAAAGAGTTAATGGCTTTCTTTCCCAGTGCCCGCACCAAGCCCCTGGCAAATGCCCTGGTGGTCAAGCAGCCCTACGCTACCTTCAGGCCTCTGCCTGGCATAGCTGCCCTGCGCCCAGGCCCGACAACGCCTGTAAAGGGCCTCTTCCTGGCTGGCGACTGGACGGCCACTGGCTGGCCCGCGACTATGGAGTCAGCCGTACGAAGCGGCAGGCAGGCAGCACAAGCGATCATCTCGCGCCTAAAGGGGGTGAGACGTACGTGCAAAGTATAACCGAGACTAGCAGCAGCTGAAGCAATCATCGCCTATCGTAGAGAAAGAAGGTGGGAAAAGATGAGGATCATCAGAGCCAAGGTCATGGGCTTTTGCTTTGGGGTGAGGCGGGCCATTGCTATGGTAGATGAAGGGGCCCGAGAGGGGCCCATAGCCAGCTTGGGCTCGGTGGTTCACAATCCTGTTGTGGTCCAACGCCTCCAAGAGAGGGGTGTAAGGGTCGTCTCCTCCCTGGACGAGGTTCAGGAGGGGACGGTGGCTGTTACTGCGCACGGGCGGGGACCGGAGATAGTGCAGGAGACCCAGGAACGGGGTCTCAGGCTGATCGATGCTACTTGCCCCATAGTGCGCAAGTCCCAGAAGGCGGCCCAAAAGCTAGTGGACGCCGGCTTTAAGGTGATCATATACGGTGAGGCGAACCACCCCGAGGTAAGAGGGGTTTTGGCGTGGACTAGGGGGCAAGGGGTAGCCATCATTGACCCTACGGAGCCGGTAGAGATACCTCGTCGCAAAGTCGCCCTCCTCTCCCAGACGACGAAGAGCGAGGGCTCCTTCGCCCGTTTTGTGGCTCAGTTTGTGGCCCACAACATCGGCCGGTTCAATGAACTTAGGGTCATCAATACCACCTGCCCCGAGACGGATGAGCGCTACGATGCCGCCAGAGAGCTGGCATCACAGTGCGACGTAGTTGTAGTAGTGGGGGGCAAGAATAGCGCTAACACTCGCAGGTTGGCCCAGACCTGCATGGAGGCCGGCGTGGAAACCTACCACGTAGAGACGGCAGCAGAACTAGACCCCCAATGGTTCGAGGGGAAGGAAGTGGTAGGAGTTACGGCCGGCGCTTCTACACCAGACGAATCCATAGAAGAGGTAATAAACTGGATAGAGCGATGGTCTGAAAAGGAGAAGGCTACCATTCCTAAGCTAGGAGGTAAAGGGTCATGAAGTGTGTGACCCACACCTTCACGGTCCAGACCCAGAAGGGTCCAGAGTTGGTAGACATAACAGATAAGGTCGCCCAGGTGGTTGAGGAGACTTGTATCCAAAATGGGTTCGTGGTGGTATTCTCGCGCCATACCACCGCCGCCATCCGGATCAATGAAAACTGTCCCCACCTCATCCAGGACATAGAGGAGATGTTACAGCGGCTCGCCCCACCCGATGCTTACTACCGGCACAACGTCTATGCCCATGCCTTTTCCGTTAATGGGGAGCGGCCTAATGGTCATGCCCACTGCCAACATCTCCTCTTGGGCGTCAGCGAGGCTATTCCCGTAGTAGGGGGGAGGTTACTCTTGGGCCAGTACCAGCGCATCTTCTTAGTTGAGTTGGACCATGGCCGCCCACGGGAGGTAGTGGTCCAACTCGTGGGGGAGTAAGCGCTTGTCTCTGCCAGAACGGGTGGGCTTTCTTAGGGCCAAAGTAGAGGAGGCCCTGCGGTCCTTCTTAGAGCCCCGTGAGCCTTCCCTTTTGTACCAGATGATCTGTTACCACCTGGGATGGGAAGACCTACAGGGAAGGCCCGTTCCTGGTGGCGCTGGCAAGGCAATTCGGCCTGTCCTTTGTCTTCTGGCCTGTGAGGCAGCTGGCGGCCTTTGGCGCCAGGCCCTGCCCGCTGCTATGGCCCTAGAGCTGGTCCATAATTTCTCCCTCGTTCACGACGATATCCAGGACCAAGACGTAGAGAGACGGCATCGGCCCACCGTGTGGGCTATATGGGGCCAGGCCCAGGCGATCAATGCCGGCGACGCCCTGTTGGCCCTAGCCCAAAGAGCGCTGGCACTCCTTCCCCAGGCAGGTGTAAGCGCCGAGAAGGCAGTGGAGGCGGCAACAGTCTTGGCCGAGGCCACCTTAGAGATGGTGGAAGGCCAAGTAACGGACCTTATCTTTGAGCAAATGGAAAACGTAACAGAGGCCGCCTATATGGACATGGTTGGGCGAAAGACCGGCGCCCTGATAGGAGCAGCACTACATCTGGGCGCCCTATGTGCCCACAGCCCTTCCGATCTCTGCCGTCAGATGGGCAGGGCAGGGCGCCTTTTGGGCATCGCCTTCCAAGTTAAGGACGATGTCCTGGGGATCTGGGGCATCGAGGCCCAGACCGGCAAGCCCTCAGGCAGCGACATCCTGCGCCGGAAGAAGACTTTGCCCATCATCTTGGCCTTAGAGGCAGGCGGTAAGTTCAGGGAGACGATAGTTTCTGCTTATTCGCGTCCAGATGGAGAAGCAGTAGCCAGAGTTCTCGCCACGTTGGACGAAATAGAGGCCCGTTCCCGCTGCCTGGCCATTGCCCACCACGCTCTGCAGGAGGCTTTGGCCATCCTGGGCTCTTTGCCCCTGCAAGAGGAGCCAGCCCAGGAGCTGAAGGCGGTTGCCCACTTTTTGATAGAACGGAACTACTAATGAAGTGAGGAGGGCGGATATGGCTGGACAACCTTTGGGGCTCACCCTGAAGCTCGCCTTTTACCTGCTGAAGCAGAAGATAAAGGGTCGAAAATACTTTCCCCTTACCATGATCTTGGAACCTCTAGAGGCTTGCAATCTCACCTGCACCGGATGTGGCCGTATTCGCGAATACGAGGCGGTGCTAGACCGATATATGACAGTGGAGGAGGCGTTGCGGGCAGTTCAAGAGTGCGACGCCCCCGTGGTATCCATTGCCGGAGGGGAGCCCCTTTTGCACCCGCAAATAGGTGACATCGTCCAGGGGATCATCAAGCAGAGGCGCTACGTCTATTTGTGTACTAACGCCCTATTATACAAACGCGCCTTCAAGGTTATACCCCCATCTAAATATTTCGCCTTTGTCGTCCACCTCGACGGCCTGCGCGAGACCCACGACCGGTCGGTGGAAAGGAAAGGGGTATATGATGTGGCCATCCGCATGATCTACGAAGCCAGGAAGAGGGGCTACCGGGTGTGCACCAACACCACCCTCTACAACGGCACCGATCCCCAGGAGTACCACCATCTGTTCCAGATGCTCAACGACATGGGCGTAGAGGGGATGATGGTATCTCCTGGGTTTGCCTACAAGGAGGTAGCCCACCACCCCATATTTATGCAGAGGCAGCAGGCCCAGGAATTCTTCCAGCGCATATTCCGCGGCGCCAACGGAATACGCTTCTACAATAATCCCCTCTACCGAGATTTCCTTCAGGGGAAGCGCCATTACCAGTGCAGCCAGTGGACTACCCCTACCTACACTGTGATGGGCTGGCGCATGCCCTGCTACCTCATCGCCGATGGCCACGCCAAGACTTTCCAGGAGCTCATGACCAGCGTCAACTGGGATCGCTACGGATGGGGCCGCGATCCCCGCTGCGAGACGTGCATGATGCACTGCGGATTTGAGGGGAGTGCCATCCTCCAGGCGATGGAAAGGCCGAAGGAGCTATTGGAGCTGGCTTGGCGATCCCTACGTGGTCAGTGACCAGGTATGGTTATATTTACGGCCGCTACTGCTCCAGAAACAGCCCCTGTGGCAAGCCTCCTTCGTGCTAAAGAGGAGGCAGCTTTGGGCAACTTAAAAATGGTGCGAGGCACTATAGGAAGCCAGGCTGTGCTCGTCTGCCCCTCTGGAATGGGCAAGGGAGCAGCAGAGGTCGCCCGCGTCCTTCTGAGTAGATACATCCCGAAGGCCCTGGTATCTCTGGGGCTAGGAGGGGCAACAAGACCTGGGCTGTCTCGGGGCCAGGTCTTCTTAGCCCACCGAATAGTTCTCTGGGGAGATGAGGTGGCTTCCTTTGCCACGTCTCCCTACTTGCGGGGTTTGGCAGAGGAGGCAGCCTTAAGAGCACAGGTCCCGCTCTCTCAAGGCCTCTCCTGCACCGTGCTGAGGGTGATGACAACACCCCAACAGAAATCTGAAGTAGCTGCCCTGGCAGGAGCCGATATGGTCCAGATGGAGGACTACTGGCTGGCCCGGGAGGCTTCAGCCCACGATGTTCCCTTTGTGGCGTTGAGAGCGGTGGCAGATGCCCTTGATGACCGTTTACCAGTGGGACCTGATGGCAACTGGCGATGGAACGAAGTCGTAAGTCATCCGCTCTGCGTCGCAGCTACTGTGTGGGGAGCATTGCTGGGGCTGTGGCGGCTGCGTAGAGTGATCGCTTGGCTCATGCGCCTATGGGGGTAACAGCCGTGGCATCTTACTTGGGGCCGGGGGAAAGACGAAAGCTGGAGGAAGCTGCCAGCCAGGCTGCTAACCGTACTATAGAGTACTTTTTGCGCACCCAACACCCCGAGGGCTGGTGGTGGGGGAAACTGGAAAGCAATGTCACCATGGCTGCTGAGTACCTGCTCCTAACCCAGTTTCTAGGGGTCAGGGAAGAAAAGCGGTGGCATAAAGTGGTCAACTACTTGTGCCGCGAGGCCCGACCCGACGGTACATGGAGCATCTATTACGGTGGGCCGCCAGACCTCAATTCAACAATAGAGTGCTACTTTTCCCTGAAGCTGGCAGGCATCCCCTTGGACGATCCCCTTCTTGAGAAGGCGAGGGCCTTCATCCTGTCTCAGGGGGGTGTGCCCAAAGCGCGGATCTTCACCAAGCTGTGGTTGGCCCTCTTCGGCCAATGGCCATGGAAGGCTCTCCCCGCCATGCCCCCAGAGTTCATGTTCTTGCCCACCTGGTTCCCCCTTAACCTGTACGAGTTCGCCTCCTGGGCAAGGGCCACCATCGTCCCCATTCTTATCATCTGGGCCAAGCGCCCCGTTCGGCCCGTCCCCGAATTTGCCCGCATCGACGAGCTCTTCCCTGGCCCACCCCAAAAGGTCGCCCGTCCTTTAAGTCCCCCATCGTCTTTGATCTCATGGAAGGGGTTCTTCTGGGGCCTAGACCGCCTCCTCCACCACTATGAAAGAAGGCCCCTTGGCCTCCTACGGAAAGCGGCCATCAAAGAGGCCGTGAAGTGGATTATAGCCCGCCAAGAGGCAGATGGCGCCTGGGGAGGAATCCAGCCCCCCTGGGTGTACGCCCTTATCGCTTTATCGGTTTTGGGTTATCCTTTGGATCATCCAGTAATGAAGAGGGGGTTAGAGGCCTTTGAGGGGGCGTTTAAGGTGGAAGACGACCAGCTCTATTGGCCTCAGGCCTGCATCTCTCCCGTGTGGGATACGGCCCTGGCCATGATAGGCCTTTTAGATGCTGGCTTGCCCCCCGATCATCCCGCCCTTCAGAGGGCGGCGCACTGGCTCCTGAAGGAGCAGGTGCTTACTGGAGGTGACTGGCAGGCCAAAGTCAAAGGGGTGGAGCCTGGGGGCTGGGCCTTTGAGTTCGATAACGACTACTACCCCGACGTGGATGATACGGCAGAGGTGATGATGGCCCTTTACCGGACTCGTCTAGCCAATGAGGCGAGGAAGGAGATGGCCTTGGATAGGGCCCTTGCCTGGGTTCTGGGCATGCAGTGCAGCAACGGCGGTTGGGCAGCCTTCGACCGTGACAATGTGCGAGGCGTCGTCACCCATATACCTTTTTGTGACTTTGGCGAAGTGCTCGACTACCCCACCGAGGACGTCACTGCCCACGTGGTGGAGATGCTGGGCTTGTTAGGCTATGGCCCCCATTTCCCGCCTGTGGCCCGTGCCCTAAGGTTCTTGCGACGTCTTCAGGACCCTGAGGGGCCATGGTGGGGGCGTTGGGGCGTCAACTACATCTACGGTACTGGAGCGGTCCTGCCAGCGTTAAAGGCCATAGGGGAGGATATGACCCGTCCCTATGTGCGTCGCGCCGTGGGCTGGTTGTTGGGATGCCAGAACTCGGACGGTGGCTGGGGCGAAAGCTGCGCCAGCTATGAAGACCCCTCCCTGAAGGGGAAAGGCGAAAGCACCGCCTCCCAGACGGCGTGGGCTCTTTTGGGCCTGTTGGCTGCCACCCCTGAAGATGCCGATGGGCTGTTATGGCAGGCTATAGCTAAAGGTGTGACCTTTCTGGTAGAGACCCAAAACGAGGACGGCACTTGGGAAGAACCCCAGTTCACCGGCACCGGTTTCCCGCGCGATTTCTACATCAATTACCACCTTTACCGCAACTACTGGCCCCTCATGGCCCTGGGGAGGGCTCTTACTGCCCTAAGGGGAGAATGATATTTACTGGCCTTCCCCTTCCAGGCGCTCCCTTATCAGCCTCTTGAGCTCGCGAACTTTCGCTAGGTCGGGGTACTTGCCACCCTCCTCCTTCCGGTCGAACACCTTCTCTCCGCCCACGTAGACTTCCAGGCGCCCATCCTTCACAGGGATAAGGGTCACAGGGGCCTGCATGCCAAACTCATGCCAGAACTCGGTCGCCATCCAGGCGGCCAGGGGCAGGTACCCTCAAGGCACACAGTACTTGATCTCTATGGGAAGCTTGCCCTCAAATCGGTCCTCCATCATCTCCTCCTCAGTCAAGGCCTAGAAGGGCTTTCGCTTCTTCAGACATCCGTTCCGGGGTCCATGGCGGATCGAAGGTGAACTCTACATCTACATATTTTACCCCGGGGAGGGACCCTACCGCCTCCTCGATCTGCTCCACTATGACAGGCCCAATGGGACAGCCAGGATATGTCAATGTCATGAGGATATATACGACGCCCCCCTCTTTCACCTGTATGTCATATACGAGGCCCAGATCGACGATGTTGCACGGTATCTCGGGGTCGTACACGTCTTTGAGGGCCTCGCGTATCAGCTCCGTTGTTACCATCGCTGCACCCAAAGTTTATAGTATGTCGCAAGTTCTGGCTAGGGGTGCACTCAGGGTAGTAACGCCGTATCGTGAGGATAGAGATGAAGGAGGCCCTCTTTTTCTGGGCGGCAGCCGAGGGGATGAGCTTAGCCTGCGCCCCAATTGTCTTTGTCGTCTTTAAGCGCCTTCCCGATAGGGGGTACTCCCTTAGTAAGCCTTTGGGCATCCTTATGGTTTCGTATATGCTCTGGGCCGCAGCCGTTACCGGCCTGGTGCCAAATGGGAGAGGGCTCGCTTTTTTGGCATTGTTAACCGTAGCTGCTATAGGGTCGGGCATTCTGATAGGATCGAGGGGGGAGTGGTGGAAGTGGTTTCAGGTGTGGTGGCCTTACATAGTGCTGGTAGAGGCCCTGCTGGGCATCGTCTATTTCACAGGCGTCTTCCTACGCTCCTTTGTGCCGGAGATTATATGGGGCGAGAAACCCTTCGAGCTGGCCTTCCTCAACAGCGCGCTTCGGGCTGAGAGATATCCCCCTCCTGATCCTTGGCTAGCCGGCTATTCTATCAACTACTACTATTTTGGCTATGTGCAGGCGGCCACTTTGGGCCAGCTGAGCGGCTTACCCGCTAGTGTAAGTTTCTACCTGATGCTCTGCTTAGTGGCGTCCATGGCCGCAGTTGTTGCTTTCAGCCTCTCTTATAACCTTTTGCGACTGAGAGGTTGGCAAGGCAATTGGCCCACAATAGGGGGGTTAGCATCGGCGGCGCTGTTAGTGATGGTAGGCAACCTGGAAGGGGTGTTCGAGCTCTTGGCGCGTCATGGCATTGGCTCCCAGTCCTTCTATGACTGGGTGGGGATTTACGGCCTCCAACCTTATCCGTGTTCGGCTCAGCCACAGGACTGTAGCGAGTGGTATCCCACTGCCTCCTGGTGGTGGTGGAAGGCCACACGTATGGGCTCCCCATGGGATGTGCAAGAGTTCCCGTTCTTCAGCTTCCAGTTTGGTGATCTCCACCCCCACGTATTAGCTTTGCCCCTCACCCTTGCAGCTGTGGGCCTTGCCCTGGAGTTTTTCTTGGAAAGTCGAGAAGGGCCCTTCCTGGCCCAGTGGCTAAGAGAACCGTGGCGTCCTATCGTGGCCTCTATGTTGCTTGGGGGCTTGGGCTTCACCGATCTTTGGGCTCTGCCCACCTTTGGAGCCGCAGTCTTGGGGAGCCTCGCCCTAGGGAGCTGGCCGAAGCGGCGGTGGGGGGGTGTGCTGGATAGCGCAGCCGCTGTGCCAATTGTGGCCTTTCCTCTCGCCCTCCTTTATGCCCCCTTCTACTTCGGTGTAGAGAGGCCTGTGTCAGGAGTAGCTGTAAACCAGGTATGGGAGGCGGCGGCTAGAGGATATCCCCCTGTTAACTCGGCAGTGACGAGGCCAGTGCACTTTCTTATCTTTTGGCTCCCTGTGTTATGGCTGCCGTTGTGGGGGGCCATGTTGGAAGGAGGAGCGATCCCCAGGAGTAAGGAAGAGCTCTTATGGGCCATTGGCCCCTGGGCGCTACCCCTTAGTATATGGACGATCGCCGTCCTCGGCGACAGTGGCCTAGGAGGGACGTACCCTGCGCCTCAAGGCCTTCTGGGAGAGGCGCACCTGCGTTGGGAGACCTTTAACTGGCTCACTATCCTAATGCTCATAGTGTTTATGACGGTTAGCGGCAAGGCCTTGGCAAGGCATCTGATGAAAGGGGAAGGCACTGGCTTCCCCCTGGGCCTGCTCGTTCTGTCCCTCCTCCTGCTCCTAGGCGCCGAGACCTTTTTCGTCCGAGATCCCCTTGGATTTCGTTACAACACCGTCTTCCGATTCTGGTACCATGCCTGGACGATGCTTGCTGTGACAGGAGGAGTATTTTTGCCTTCCATCTGGACCACGTTGGCTGACAGGTGGCGGCAGCTCTCTTTGCAGTTCCTTTGGGGCAGTGTCACCGCTGCCCTTGCGGGGGCAGCCCTCTTATATCCCCTCATGGTCACTTGGGATCGTACTGATTCCTTCCAGCGTCAAGGGAGAGGCTTAGATGGGCTGGCTTACCTGGCCCGTAGCGACCCATATGAGTATGCCGCCATACAATGGCTCAACCGAAACGTTAAGGGGACACCGGTGATCCTGGAGGCCTTCGGCCCTGACTTTACCGATTTCGCCCGCATCTCCTCGCGCACTGGCCTGCCCACCCTTTTGGGATGGCAAGGTCATGAAATCCAGTGGCGGCCCGACTCCACAGCGATACTCGGTAGGCCCCAAGAGATAGAGACCATCTACACGACGGCTAATGTAGGGGAGGCCCTCAACCTGCTGCACAAGTACAACGTGCGCTACGTGATAGTGGGGCGTCTAGAACAGGAGGTCTACGTCCAGTCTGCCCCTCAGGCTTTACGGGCCCAGCGGGAGCAAGCTTTGGCCAAATTCAATAGCATCTTAGAGCCTGTATTTCGGGCTGGTCAGGTGGTAATCTACCGAGTCCCTTCTCCTACCCAGTAGAGGGCATAAGGTGGCGAGAGAGGAAAGCAGTGCACCTCTGCCAGGCGTCCTGCGCCGCCTCCGGCCTGTAGGATGGGCGGGCCTCGTTCATAAAGGCATGCCCTGCGCCCGGGTAAATATGGAACTGGTACTCTTTACCGTTACGTCTTAGCTCTGCCTCCATCCGGGCCACATCTTGGGGACTTGGGTTAGCATCCTCGGCCCCGAAAAGGCCCAGCACAGGGCAGCCTATCTGTGGGGTAAGGTCTAAAGGCGAAGGCCCTTCGCCCCAGGGGACCGCTATGTTGCCACCATAGAAGTCCACGCATGCGCGGAATGAGGGGTTAAGGGCTGCCATCATGTATGCTATCCGCCCCCCCATGCAGAACCCAATTATCCCCACCCTGTCTCGGGCCACTTGGCGGTAAGAGCACAGGTGTTGCAGGGCAGCGTTGATGTCTTTAGCGATCTCTGCGTCCTTTAGCCGGCCCATGCGCACCAGAGGCTCGTCCTTAGCCTGTTCCTCTGACTCACGGTGGTACAGGTCGGGGGCGATGGCAGCGAAGCCGGCCAATGCCAGCTTCTCGCAGATGCCCTGGATGAAGGCGTCTACTCCGGGTGCATGCATCACTACCACTATCCCAGGAAAGGGCCCATATCCCACGGGCAAATGTAGATGACACCACATGAGGCTATCGTCTACCTTCACCTGATCCCACATCACAGGCATAGGCCATCCCCCTACGAGAGCTTCTATTAGCCCATTATGATCATCGGGACAGGTGATCACAATCGGCCTTGCACTGCCTAGACTATGCCCTTACCCTTACATTTGTAACGCCAAACCTGAAGGGGAAGAGGTATGAAGCGCATTCGTCCTGGCATCCACCAGCTGGTGACCCCCTTTCCTGAATATCAGCGAAAAGAGGCATATCACTTGCGGCACGAGCTAGAGCTGAGCCCCAGGCCTACCAAGGGTCTCCCCTACATCTTGCCCTACTTCATCGTCAGCCGCGGCGAAACGCTACTAGTGGACTGCGGATGGAACACCGAGGACGCCTACCAAGCTTTACAGGAGGAGCTGGAAGGGCTAGGAGCCCATGTAGCCGATATACAGACGCTGGTTCTAACCCATAGCCACCCCGATCATTGCGGCATGGCCGGTAGACTGCAAGCCCTGGCCGGCTGCAAGGTGGCGATGCATGAGAGAGAGGCCCAGTTTATGCGGAGCCGCTACGTGGACCCCTCTGACTTGCTAGCAAGATTACGATCTTGGCTCTATAGGCATGGGGTTCCAGAGACCTCGGAAGAAGAGATCGAGAGAAGTTCCATGCCCATGCGCTTCTTTGTGGCCCCAGTAGAGCACCCTGATATAGTGGTGCACGGTGGGGAAGAGATCAAGGTAGGGGACTTCGCCTTCCAGGTCATTTGGACCCCTGGTCATTCCCCAGGCCATATATGCCTTTACGAGCCCAACCACAGGCTCCTCCTGAGTGGTGACCATATCCTCCCTGTCATTACCCCCAACGTGAGCCTCCATCCGGAGCAGATGGACGACCCGTTAGCCAACTACCTGGACAGCCTGGAACGGGTGGCCTCCCTGGCAGTGGACCATCTCCTGCCCGCCCACGAGTGGGACGTCACCTGGTTCCAGCGCCGCATCCGGGAGCTGTGGGACCACCACCAGGAGCGCCTAGAGGAGACTTTAGAGGCAGTAGGACATGAAGGGCCGGTGACCGCCTACGAGGTGGCAAGGCGCATCCGCTGGACTACCGGCCCATATGACGACCTTTCCCCCTGGATGAAGAGGGCAGCCCTAGGTGAGACCCTTGCCCACCTGCGCTATCTAGTGGGACGAGGCCAACTAAAGGAGCTCGAGGAAGACGGTAGGATTTACTTCCTTCGCCTTTAGCGCCCCTTATATTGAGGCTTGCGCTTCTCCATGAAGGCCCTAGGCCCCTCCTTAGCATCCTCAGAGGCGAATACCTCTCTGGCTATTTCGTCCTCGATGTCGTAGGCCTGGTCTAAGGGGAGGCCCAAAGATCTTATTACCGCCTCCTTCGCCTTACGGACGGCTAGCGGCCCGTTTTCGGCGATGATCCTAGCGAACCGCTCCGCTGTGGGCATGAGCTCTGGGAGAGGAACGACGTAGTTCACCAGGCCTATCCGATACGCCTCTTCTGCGCTGATGGGCTCCCCAGTGAGGAGTATCTCCATGGCTTTGCAGTAAGGGACCTGGCGAGGCAGGCGCACCATGGAGCCTCCCCCTGGCACTAGGGCCCTCTTGACCTCCATAAGGCCTAAAGTGGCGTGCTGGGCAGCGATACGGATGTCTGTGGCCTGGATAAGCTCGGTGCCCCCTGCCAAACAGAACCCATTAATGGCGGAGATAATAGGCTTGTAGATGGTGCGCCGCCTAAGAAGACAGACGTCCATCAGCCAGCGGTTCTCCAGGAGGCGATGATCCCACTCATCTTCAGGCTGCCGCGCCCCCGTAAATAGGGGGATAAGGCGCCCCAAATCGGCACCGGCCGAAAAGGCCCTCTCCCCGGCACCGGTAACGATAGCTACCCGCATGTCAGGATCAGCGTCGAAGTCTAGCCAGGCCTCGGCTAGGCGCACTACCACCTCAGGGTTGAGGGCGTTATGCACCTCAGGCCGGTTTATGGTTATGTAGGCGATCCCGTCTCTTTTTTCGTAGATCAGGGCAGGCATCCTTCCCTCCTGGCTCATCGTGTTTACTGGAACCTGGGTAGCACTTTGGTGGCAAAGAGTTCCAGGCTGCGCATGACCTTATGATGGGGTATAAGGCCGTTGTAGATCCAGGCGAAAAGCCAAGTTATAGGGGTGGACTTGAGGAGGCGCTCCAGCTGGAAGCTGACTGTATCAGGAGTACCCACCAATATGAGGGACCGATCCAGCAGCTCCTGAGGGGTCAGGGGGGTGTCTCGTCCGGGTTCGGCCAGGACCCTGTCAAAGCCGAAAGGAGCAAACCACATGTAGGCCACGAAGGCAGGGCCCTCTAGCCACATCTGGAGCGCTTCCTCGTCGGAGTCTGCCACGACGACGTCCCGTAACACACCTGTGCCTTCCCCTTCTTTTAGGGCCCGACCGTGCTGTTGGGCCTCTTGGTGGTAGACGTCGTACAGGAAGTTCTGAAGTTGGAGGTGCATAGGTGGCAAGATAGCCGTCACCCCCTCACGGGCACACCAGCGTATGGTGGCCTCGCTGGAGGCGAAGGGCTGGAAAAGTGGAGGGTGGGGCTTCTGGTAAGGCTTAGGGACGACCCCTATCTTACGTAGGATTCCGTTCTCATCTACGCCGGTTCCCCACAGGCGCGTAGCTTCCATAGCCCATGGAGTACCCTCGGGCGGTATCTTCCAGAACTTCCCTTTGAACTCCATAACGTCCTGGGTCCAGGCCATTTTGATGATCTGGAAGCACTCCTCAAAGGCCTCGCGGTTGGCCTTGTCTACTTCGTCGTGCTGGCCCGGCAGCACGCCATGGACCTGATGGTAGTGCTGGGCCATAGTGTCTACCCAGCGCCTCTGGTATCCGCGGGCGAAGCCTACGTTTAGACGCCCTTTCGTCATATGGTCAACCATCGCTAGGTCTTCGGCTACCTGTAGGGGGTTGTGGGCAGGAAGGACTATACCTAACTGGCCCACCCTTATGCGCTTGGTGTGGGCGGCTATAAACAAGTCCAGCAATATAGGGTTATTGGAGATCTCGAAGCCTTCGATGTGGAAGTGATGCTCCGTGAAGGAGATGGAATCGTATCCTAGATCATCAGCCAGCTGGGCCTGCTCTTTTAGCTCCTCAAGCATCTGTTGGTAAAGGTCCTCCCTAAGCCCCGCCATCCCCTTCTCTATCTCGGTTCTCGGGCCGATACTAGGCAAATAGAAGAGGCTGACCTTCAAGCCCATATCCTGCCTCCTTTGTCATGTTCGCTCACATTATAAAGCAAGACATATGCGCAGAAACCTTCGCTTTTAGGGGGAGAGCTGATTTCTGAGATTGGCGGCATAGATCCTCCCCTACGGCCATCCCAACGGGCCCTTCTCTGGGACCTGGACGGCGTGCTTGTGGACAGCTCGTCCTTCCACTATGAAGCGTTCCGTCTGGTGCTGGCCCAGCGCGGTCTGTACCTGGAAGAGGCTTTCTTCCGGGCCCAACTTTTGGGTCTCCGTAACGATGTCATCCTCACCAAGATTTTAGGGCCGATAAGCCCCGAAGAGATCCGTGCCTTGGCCGATCAGAAGGAAGAGCTATTCCGCAACCTCATCGCTGGTAGGGTGAGGCCTTTACCAGGTGCCGCTCAGCTAGTGCGCCTCGCCCAAGCTATGGGCATGAGCCAGGCGGTGGTCTCATCTACACCTCGGCAGAACATCCAGCTTCTGTTGGGAGAGATGGGGATGCGGGATGCCTTCAGTGTGCTAATAGGTGAAGAGGACGTGGCCCGTGGCAAGCCCGATCCCGAGGGCTTCTTGAAGGCAGCTGATTCTTTGGGGATCCCTCCCCATATGTGTACAGTTATCGAAGATGCCCCAGAAGGGGTACAGGCAGCTAAGCGGGCTGGAATGCGATGCTTGGCTGTGGCCACTACCCGCCCACCGCATCGGCTACGAAGGGCTGACCTGGTAGTGCCCACCCTTGAGGATCGGCGGGCTAGGGCCTTCCTCTTTATTGAAAAGCTTAGGTAGGCGCAAAAGCCTATGAGATGGGTTGAGGGTACCCAAAGGCATAACCTTGGGCGTAATCTACCCCTATGTCCTGCAAAATCCGCAACGTTTCCCCATTGTCCTCGATCTGCTCTGCTACCGTCTCCAGCCCTAGGCGTTTGACGCCATTTATAGTGGCCTCCAATAGGATGCGGCCAGCGATGTTCTCCTTTGCAGCACGACTTAAGAACCCATCCATCTTTACCATTTGTAAAGGTAGGTTGGCCAACCGAAATATATTGGAATGACCAGCGCCGAAGTCGTCCAGAGCGAAGCGACATCCTAAGGCGGAAAGGGAGATCATGATGCGGCGCATGGCCTCCATGTTTACACCTCCTACCGTCTCCGTCACCTCCAAGACCACGTTGTTAGGATCTACTTCGGAGGCGGTCAAGGCACTGCCTACCCACGTAGCAGTCCGCTCATCGGCCAACGTGATGGGGGAGAGGTTGATATGGAGACGGAAGGAGCCTTCTACCCCCAATTTGGCTTTCAGGGACCAGTACGAACGCAAGGCGTTTTCCACCACCCATCGGTCTAACTCCCTTATGAGCCCCGAGGCCTCTGCCACTTGCAAAAATTCGCCCGGCCCTACTACCCGGTTCCCTTCCCGCAAACGAAGGAGCACTTCACAGGCGCTGACGGATTTGTCCTTAAGTCGGACTATGGGCTGGAAGTAGAGGAGGAGACGCCCCTCACGGAGGGCTGCTTCTAGACGCCTCACTGAGGTGGGCCCGTTAGACCAAATATAGCCCAGGCTGCCTGCCCACTCATCGTAGCATCCGCCCCCCCGGGCCTTAGCATTGTGCATGGCCATATCCGCCTTGGACAGTAGTTCCTCGGCGGTGCTGCCGTGTTTGGGCGACAAGGCGATGCCTATGCTTACGCTCAGGGCCTGGGGGACGATGCCGTTGTGCGAGGAGATGGCGTGTATGATGCTCTTGGCCACATTATGCGCGTTAAAGGACGATGCACCAGGAAGAAGAACAGCTATCTCGTCTCCTCCTACCCGCCCTACCACAGCAGGCCTTGGCACTATCCTCTTAATTGTCGAGGCGATCCAAACTAGAACGGCATCTCCGCGGGGATGGCCCATAAAGTCGTTCACGGCCTTAAATCCATCGATATCGCAGAACAAGAGGGCACAGGGCTTTTTGGCCTTCATCGAGTGCTGGACGTGTTGGCGCATTCGCTCCAAGAAGTAATGGCGGTTCAATAGGCCTGTTAGGGAGTCGTGTCGAGCCATATAGGCTAACTCCTCTTGGCTACGCAACAAGGCCCTCAAGAGATAGGCCATGAAAGCTCCGGAGAGGAGAAGGCTCAAGGAGGTGGCCAAGGCCACCGTCCAGCTAGAAGGCCAAACGATATCCAGTACGGTTGCAGTTGTCAGGTAAACCCCAAGGCCCCATAGCAACGGGGATAGCAGGATCGGCCACCGTAGGTAACGCCCGCTGAAAAGACGGTACAGGGGGCTCCCTCTTTTTTGGCTTCTAGCCTTTGCCCCTTCAATGGGGTCAAGGGCCCACAGCATAGCTCCCCCGTGCGTTATCCTATGGGGGAGACGCTACGGTGGGCCCCTTCGTTACATTTAGGTTATTCCTTGAACGTCAAAATACGGCCCCAGACGCTCTTTGTGCCCCACAGGCCTGAGCGGATGGCCTCTAGCTGCACGATCTGGCTGTGGTCTATGAACAGGTTCACTTCTGGGCCGTAATTCTTGATGTACCAGGTAAAGACCTCTGGGTCAGCCGCCTCGAACATGAGCTTTTCGAGGCCCAAGGCATTGATGAGCTTAGCTACTACATCGGTGCGCCAGGTCTTGACGTTTTCAGTGATCCCTTCGGACTCGATCATGATCATGTAGGCGCCGGCCTCGAGGAAGGTCTTGGCCTGGCGGATAGCCCATTCTACGTCCCTGGTGCCCTCGGCAGCCAGCTCCTCGGCAGCAGTGGCCCCACCTGCCCCAAACTGAATGCCCACCTCTGGCTTGGCCTTGAGGCCTGCCTTTTGAACCTTCTCTACTAGGCGCAGCCAATCGTCGGTGGGGATGGTTATGAAGCCAGTGCTAATTTCGATGATGTCAAAGCCTACGTCACGGCATTCCTGGATATATTTGTCCACCAGATGGGGCCCCCAGGAAAGGACGCGCTCGATGAAGCCGCCGGTGGAGACAAGGACATCGTGGCGGTGGCAGAGGTCGATGATCTTTTTGAGGGCCTCGCGGGGGTACAAAGTAAAGGAGCCACCGGCGAACTTGATGCTGTCGATATACTCTCCCATCGTTTCTAGGAGGTCTTCTAGGTAACGGGGGCCAAAAGGAGTATAATATGCGGCCCTTATCTCGGTGATGCCCCTAGCGCGGGGCTTTTTGTCCCTTTGGTTTCTGGGGATAAAAGAGAAGGGGTGCTCTTGCATTGCTATCCCTCCTTTTTCACTTGCTCCAAGAGGCGGGTAAGCTCCCTGACCTTCACGTTCTCCAGCTGCTCCACACAAGCAACGATCTCTTTGCGTAGGCTTGGGTCAGTGTACGGGGATGCCAGATGCTCCAGCTTCTGCACCACCCTTTCCCAGGACATGGGGCGGGTGTGGAATCCCTCGTAGTCCTTCTTCTCCTTCTCCAGCACCCGGCCATCCCTCAGCTGGACACGCAGGCGGGCGGGCATCTCTTGAGGGAAGCGAGCACTTAATTGATCGTCAGGACGTATGTGGATACGGCGCAAAAGGCTTTGCACGTCATTGGCGACGATGCGCTGGGGCTCGTATTGCTCAGGGCCCACATCACCGTCTAGGAGGGCTACGGCCAGCATGTAAGGAAGGCTATGATCGGCTTCCTCCTTGGTGCGAACGACGTGCTTGTCCCCTTCCTCACCTCCTCCGATGATCATAAAGGCCACCTGGAAAGTGTCCAGGTATATCGCCTCTACGTCCTCGGCCCGGAACGAGTGCTCAGACTGTAGTTCCAAAAGCCCTTCTATGGCCGACTGGGAGTGGATCTCAGCGTTGTACTTTTTGATGATCGTCTTACGGACCATCTCCAGGTCTTCTTTGCTCCAATCGATGTAGAAACGGCCAGCGATGGCATCCATAAAGCCTTTATTGCCCTCAAAGACCTCTAAAGGTCCGGTTACGCCCCTCATGGCCAGATAGGCGCCATGGGTAGCAACGAAGGCAGTATGGGGATAGGCTAGTCCTTTCCAGTGGGAAAGGTGGCCCGTGCGGGTGACCCTGAGGGCGTTATTGGGCGTGGCAGCCAGGGCGATAGCATAAGCAGTACGCTGGGCATCTAGCCCCAGAGCCTTGGCCACACCTGCCCCGCAGGCGTAGGCCCCTTGAGTAGTGTGATCGAAGCCCTTATGTCTCACCGGCGCCACTTCCGAGAGGCGGCAGTGCACTTGGTAGGCCACAGCCAGGGCGGTGAGGAGGTCACGACCGCTCCTATCGGCGTATTCGCAGGCGGCCAATACTGCCCCCAGGTTATCGCTTGGGTGGCACGTCTCACCAGGGGCGAGGAAAGAATCGTTATAGTCCAGGTACCTCACGAGGGCACCGTTATAGAAAGCGGCACGGTCTGGAGGGGCCTTGCCACCACCAATGAGGGTGCAAAGAGGGGCCCCACCGAATTCTTCCAACTGTTGGCGGATCAGCAAGATGGGCTCCCCCTCTAAGGCTCCAATAGCGCAGGCGATGGAGTCCAAGATGCGCACCTTTAACTCGCGGCGCGCCTCCGGGGAGATGTGCTCGTACTCAGATCTCACTACGAAGTTGGCTAGCTCCTCTACAAGCGTCATAGCTACCTCCAGCCTCTCCAGGATTTGAGACGACTAAAGCTGGCTTAAGGGGAAGGGTAAACGCTGTTTCTGTCCCCTTGGGGGGCTGCCCTTGGCCGCAAAAGGTCTTCAACAGGGCCTCCGGCTTCCTGCCCCAAATTTACAGCCCCTAGGGCCTATTGTCTAGGGTGGCAGCGACCCTAGCGCTGGAAGCTGGCTATGAATTCATCGATGGGTATAACGGCTAAGGTCTGGATCTTTACCGAGCCGCGGGCCGCCAACTCGGCGGAGGCACGGGCCACGGTGACGTTGTCGGGCGCCTCTACTACGTTGACGAAGTCGTAGGGCCCAAGGACAGCGTATTGAGCCAACACCTTGAGGCCAAATTGGCGCTCAAGCTCTTGGTTGACCTCCTTGATGCGCCCGGGGTTCTCCTTTATCGTCTTCGCCCCTTCGTCGGTGAGGGTGCTGAGCATGATGTATACCGCCATTTTCCCACCTCCCGTTCGATGTGATTATACTACTTCTCACCCCCCCTCTAGGCCCTGCCGATGCCCGCCGGAGGCGGTCCATTATGGCTAGGCCTAACCCGCGTGGCTCCACCGCCTCTGCCACGATGACGTCGCATCCCAACTTGTCTAGCTCTCTGAGAGCGGCGAAGAGCTGCTGGGCGTACTGACGTAGGCTCCTGGGCGTTATCTGAGTAGCAACCCCTTTGGAGACTAAGATATGCTGGCGAGCGATGATGCCCACCTTCTTCCCCTCTTTTGCCAATGATGTCACCAGTTCGGCTATTTCGCTGGGCGAGGCTACTATCACCTGTGCCCTAGGGGCATAGTGCCGATAGCGGGTCCCAGGGGACCGTTTAAGCTTTTCTCCATCCCCAACCGCTACCCGTTGGCCGAGGACGCTCTCTAGCTCTTCCCTGCTTACGCCACCTGGCCTCAAGATGACGGGCTGGGGGCCAGTAACGTCTACCACGGTAGACTCTACCCCAACAGGGCAAGGCCCGCCATCGACGACGATGTCTACTAAGGCGCCCAAATCGTCCATCACGTGTTGGGCAAGGGTCGGGCTGGGCCGCCCCGACTTGTTGGCGGAGGGAGCAGCTACTGGCACTCCAGCCTCCCTTATAAGGGCCAAGGCTATAGGATGGGCGGGCATCCGGACGGCTACAGTATCTAAACCTGCCGTGACGATGTCAGAAATGCGAGAAGACCGGGGGAGGACGAGAGTAAGGGGGCCGGGCCAAAAGCGCTCAGCTAGGAGTTGCCCTTTGGGAGGGAACTCGGCGGCTACTTGCCACACGTCCTCCTTGTAACCTATGTGCACGATGATCGGATTGTCTGGGGGCCTCCCCTTGACTTCATAGATGCGCATTACTGCATCGGGCATTAGGGCGTTGGCCCCCAGGCCGTATACCGTCTCGGTGGGAAAGGCTACAAGAAGGCCCTGGCGAATGGCAGCAGCTGCTTCCGCTATGAGCTTCGCATCGGGGCTGGAGGGATCTATGCGTAATACTTTTGGCCCCTGCCTTTCCTTCATTCAGCGTCAGATGTTGGTCGGCGGGAACTATAGGGCGCCGGAGTAGGTGGGGAAACCATCTCCGCTGCGCGGGCAAGCTTGCGCCTCTCCCTTCGGTCTGCCTCAATGGAGGCTATTATCGCCCCGCCCACCAGTAACGCGATGATGCTCAACGACAGCCAGGTAGGCACTTTGTAGAAGTCGCTTATAAGCATCTTAATACCTACATAAGAAAGGACCAACGCCAGCCCATAGTTGAGGTAGCGGAACTGGACAAGAAGCCCGGAGATGAGGAAATAAAGGGCCCGCAGCCCCAGGATAGCCGAGACGTTGCTCGTCCAAACGATGAACGGCTCACGGCTAATGGCCAGCACAGCAGGAACCGAGTCAATGGCAAAGAGGATGTCGCTACTCTCCACTACCACCAGAACAGCTACCAGGGGAGTAGCCAAAAGCTTACCTCCACTACGTACGAAGAAGGCCTGACCATGATACGTCTCTGTCATAGGGACGAAGCGACGCACCAGCTTGAGGACAGGATTGCGCTGGGGCTCCATCTTCTCTCCATAGCCCAGGCCCAGCCTCCCCCCTGTAACTATCAGGATGACGCCAAAGACGTAGAGCATCCAATGGAACAGCTCCAGCAGACTCACCCCCGCAGCGATGAAGATGCCTCTCATCACTATAGCCCCCAACACCCCGTAGAAAAGGACACGATGCTGATACTGGGCAGGCAGCACGAAGTAACTGAACACGGCCATCCATACGAATACGTTGTCCAGGCTCAAAGACTTCTCTATAAGATAGGCGGTGAAGTACTCCAGGCCTGCTTGGCCCCCGTGGCGCCACCAGACCCAAAGCCCAAACAGCACTCCCCACGCTATCCATACAATGCTCCAGGCCAGCGCCTCCTTCACGTGTACTTTGTGGGCTTCCCGGTGGAATACCTGCAGGTCCACCACAAGCATTAAGACGACGATGGCACTGAAGGCGGCCCAGCCCCATATGGGGTACTCCATCGCTGTTAACCCCCTCTAAATGGTATCAGGAGTTAGGCCGAGGCGGCAGACGGCCCCGCCAAAGTACGGGGCGTTGGCGCCAATGGGCCACCGCGGAGTCTATCGTCATCAGGGCGTAAAGAAGGGCAGCCAAGGGTAGGGCGAGAGACCACCAGGCCGCCAGCCGGTACCACCTGACCATGGGGTAGTAACAGAGGGCCATGATAGCATATGCAGCCATACCGAGGGCAGGGGCCAGGGGACGATGGATTAAAAGCCCCATTGCGATGAGCGACCACGGCCCCCAATAGGCGATGCCCATTGCACCCACGGTTAGGACAAGCCATAAGGGGTTATATCTGAGCTGCGCATAAGCGCTGCGAGATACCATCTTCCACACCCCTGCTAAGCCCCCGTACTGGCGTAGGCTTTTGTGGCGATAGGAGTAGCCCAGCCATAGTCTGCCTCCCTGGTCACGACCCCCTTTTTTAATGGCACGTGCTAGAGCTAGATCGTCGATGATGGCGCTGGCGATCGCCTCCAGGCCACCTACTTTCTCCAACGCTTCCCGCCTCACCAACATACATCCACCGGCTGCTGCAGATATGCGTCCTCTGGGGGAACTCACCCACTGGAAGGGATAAAGCATAGCGAAGAAATGGACGAAGGGTGGCACCAACAGGGACTCCCAAAAGCCCTCTCTACGCAGTAGGACCATAATGGACGCCAAATCTAGGTCTTTCTCCAAAGCTAGGGAGACTAGACACCTAAGGCTATCAGGAGGATGAGCGATGTCAGCATCGGTGAGTAGGTAGAAGCTACATCTAGGCGCTGTTCTTACCCCCTGGGCCATGGCCCATACCTTTCCCGCCCATCCCTGGGGGGTAGGCTCTCCCAAAAGGGCCGTCAGCCGGTCAGCCAAACCTAAACGCTGTGCCACCCTCTGGCCAACCCTGAGGGTATCGTCCTGGCTGTTATCGTCTACCAGGACGACGGTGAACGAGCCAGGATAATCTTGTTGGAGCAAGGTCGGAAGGGTGGCAGGCAATAGCTCCGCCTCATTGCGCGCAGGGACAATGATGCTCACCTCAGGCCAGTCCCAGGCAGTGGAACGGGCCTCGGGTAGCTGGGGACTTATCGCCCAAAAGCGACCACGAAATAAAAGCAGATATGCCCACAGGGCCAAAAGGCCTGCCCCTATCGCCTCTAGGAACCACCAGCCCATCCAACCTATGGTACACCCCTTGACTTTGTACTCCTAGCCACACGATGCTTAAAAAGCGAAGGTTCGTTTTTTATAGAGGGTCGCATGCCCAAGATAAGCCCCAGCAAGCGCGAGGAGAGGAGGCGGCAGATTTTGAAGGCTGCAGTCTCGTGCTTCGCCCGTAGGGGTTTTCATCAGACCACGGTAGAGGAGATCTGCAAGGCTGCGGGCCTCAGCCCGGGGGCGGTTTACAGGTATTTCCCCAGCAAGGGGGAGATCATAAGGGCGGTAGCTGAGGAGAGCAAGAAGCGGAACCTGGAGCTCCTTAGGTCAGCCCTATCTGAGGGCCCTGTAGGTGAGGTGGCCTTGAGCCTTCTGAGGCGCTACTTCCAGATGTTCCAGGAAGGAAGCCCAGAGGTGGCCATTGTGGACATGGAGCTATTGGCCGAAGCATCCCGAGATCAGCCCCTGGCTGCATCAGTGGCGGAGATGTTGGGGCAACTACTACAGGTGGCAGCCTCACTGGTAGAAGAGGCCCAGCGTCGAGGTCGTCTCAGGGCAGATGTGGAGCCATTAGC
>Ga0105160_1000231_pt1 | contig 28094 bp, 29 predicted proteins | sample GXS110809BmetaG_FD_89591 | JGI IMG/M metagenome (GOLD analysis project Ga0105160, IMG submission 89591) | Hot spring microbial communities from Gongxiaoshe hot spring, China to study Microbial Dark Matter (Phase II) - GXS 110809B | ecosystem: Environmental > Aquatic > Thermal springs > Hot...
CTATTATGTATATAGGGTCTCAATGGCTAGATACGGATCTGCACTAATAGGAACGCTTGTAGCATCGATGATGCTTCTAGCAATGCCATTTGCAGTGTATGCACAACAGCAGCAGATAACCATAACACTAGATAAGCAATCGTACAGCACTGGGGATACGCTGAAGGTTACTGGGAAGGTGCCTAGGATAATAACTGGGCTAGATGTGATCATCCAGATCATGAATGAGAGGAATGTTCAGGCAGCATTAACACAGGTCACACCAGCAAGTGATGGTAGTTTCAGTGCAGAGTTCAGGCTTGGAGGACCATTGATGAGCAACTCTGGTACATACAAGGTTGTTGTAACATATGGTGATATTCAGAGCAGTGCAGAGTTTGCATTCACTGCACAAGCACAACCAACAGTAAGAGAGTTCAGTGTAAGGATAAGCGGGATACAGGAGAACATAACGCTAAGAGGTACAATAACAGTTGGGAATGTGCAATCAGCAACTCTAGATCAGGACTTCAATAGCATAATACTACAGCTCTCTGGCATAAATGCTGATAGCAAGTTAACAGTAACTATACCATCTACTGTGATAAGGGATGAGTTCAGGGATCAGTTCATGGATATTGAGTTCATAATATTCAGTGAGGAGGTAGATAGGGAGATCCCAGTCAATGTAACCAGGCATACTGCTAATGAGGCAACTCTAGAGATAGATGTTCCTGCTGGTCTTTCAAGTTTAGAGATAGTTATTGTACCAGAGAACATAGCTGTTGTACCAGAGTTTGGTGTAATAGCAGCTCTTATACTTGCTGCTGGTATAGGTACCTTCATAGTAGTCAGTAGAAGACAGATGGTAAAGATATTCCCGCCGATGGCATAACTAATTAAAAACTATTTATTTTTATTTCCAATATTAAATATAAAAATAAGAGTGGTTCATCACCTTAAACAAATTATTATAATATTACCATTGTCATTACCATTAATCAATATTACATATTATCACTCATGCTGTTACAGTTACTGGCCTCCTATACCTATCAACTATATCATCTGGCGTTCTACCAAAGAGTTCCTTGCATAACCCTCTAAGATACCTCATTATAGCCCATGTACCAGCCTTTATAAGCATGGTCATGAAGACCTTCATCAATGGTCCATAGGTCTTGTTCCTGACTATTATTGGTATTATATCGTTTATAACCTGCAGGTTATGTTCCCAGCAACGCCAGAATACGGTGAACTGCATCTCATTCAGGTTCCTGAAGTGCATAGAGTTGCGTTCACTGAAGTCTTGATAGAGTAATGGTGCTATCAATCCTCTCATCCTCATCGCTATAAGGCTCTCTACAAGGTCAAGGGTATCCCTTGTATCATCTGGGCTCTCATCTGGCCAGCCCACTATGAGTGTTAATGCAGGGAACCAGTTGTTCTCGTTTAGTATCCTGCACCCTTCCTTAACGACCCATGGCCACTCCTCTGGTGAGAATGGCTTTGTCTTCATGCCCAGATGCCTCCTTGCAAGCCTTGGAGAGCCAGTCTCTAAGCCTAGATTTGTAGCAAGCCATCTCTCATTGCTCATCTCATTTATCCTACTCAACTCCTCTATGAGGTCTGGCTTTGCAACGACGCCAGATAATGTCATGTGTGTTGTGCCTACGAACCTTGCGCCTAGGGATTTTAAGCCTCTCCAAAGGTATGTTATTGCATCCTTGTTTGGTATGAAGTCCTTGTTATCACAACCATACAGCAGTATCTCATCAGATTGGAGCCAGATGCTATCAAAGCCATAGTCAAGATTTATCTTTGCTTCTCTCTGCAACCTCTCCAGAGGGAAGTCCTTCTTTGATCTCTTGTTAACATCACAAAAGTCACAGCCTCTCCCACATCCCCTCATCGCTTCTATTAGAGAGTTTACTGTTGGTCCTTGTATCTCTGGTATATTATCTATATTCCTGACCATTGCATGAACCAATGGCTGCACATTGCCCTGCTCTGCATCCCTGAATAGGTCTACTGCTATCTCATCTGCCTCCCCTATTACAACAGAGTCTATGCCATGTATCCTCATCCTATCAAGTTTTGCTAACTCCCATGAACCATTACCTCCAACCAGAACCTTGAAGTTGTACCTCTTCTTCAACTGGATGATCTTTGCACACATACGCTTGAACTTCATCGCTATATAGGATAACTTCTCTGGGCTCATGGTGGTTGTTACTGGGGCCATGCCTAGAGGATCCATAACATTTATGCCCACAACCTTTGTATCCTCTCCTATAGCTCTCTCAAGCATATCTGGATGGGCTATGAAGACCTCATCCCTTCTATACTCCTTAAGGAGTGCAGCTTCTATCCTTCTAAGCCCACACTGAGCAACCTTTGCTTCCCCAGTTACTGGATCTGTCTCAACACTTGGACAGAAGACCTTATCGAATACCCACTCTGGCACAAGTTCATATGGGCCACAGGCTATGAAACCATACAGGAAGTTGCCCCTGTAATTTGTTGTTAGGCTTCTATCTGCAGTCAGCACTATACGCCTACCGCTCATCTATGCAGATCTTCCCATCATAGTATAAAACTCTTTTTATAGCATTCACATTATGCTTAGTGTTTAATCAGCATAAGGTATAGCACAAGGGATAATAATAATAGAATGCTCATCATATTATGCATATGGATAATGGTAGTGGTAGAGGAGATATGGGTAAAGATAAGGCAAGCCTATGGGTATTCCATGAGCAGGTTATGCAGGGGGATGAGAGTGTAAAGGAGTCATGGGTAGTCATAGTTGAGAGGAGTAGATACAGCCTCTTTGGGTTCAAGGTTGTGCAGCATGAGAGTTCAATGTATCCAGGTTACCCAGGGTATGTTGTAAGCAGTATAACTGCATTGGATAGCCTTAATGCTGCAGCAGAGATGGAGAGGCTTCAAAATATGCATGGTATCAAGCATGTAAGGGTTGAGATAAGCGATGAGGAGGCAGATTCATGGTATAGCATGCTTGCTAACCTATCAGATATAACCAGTAGGGTACTCAACCCAGCCAAGGGTATGCTTGAGGGTCTAGAAGCGTTACACTGACCAACTATTCCTATTATTTTATTGCATAAGTTAGTAAATGATATATCATACTTCCCTAGATTAAGGTCATGGGCAAGACCGAGAGGTTCACAGGGCTCAACGTTGATCTGGAGAGGTTAGCAACAAGGGTGCAGATATACCTTCAAGAGAATGGATTTGAGGTAGCGTACTCAAAGGACCCTACTGCACCACCATCATGGTTCTTCATACAGGCAAGGAAGATAAGTACGCTTAGAAGCATAGCAGGTGCAAGGAGGAGCACTGACATAACCATAAAGGGTAAGCCAGATGACTTTGAGGTTGCTATAAGCACTGGAGAGTGGGGTAAGAACATGCTCTCATCTGCTCCATTGTTCATAGTACCTATAGTTGGGATAACAGCAACTGTAGCAAAGCTCTACACAGCAAAGAGCTTCGAATCAAACCTATGGAAGTACATAAAGGATCAGATCAGGTTCTTGAGCAACAGTGTAGTACAGGTTGAGAGCAAGGAGAGGTTGGATAAGAGGGTTTATGACTGCGACTACGTTGAGGGCTATCCAGGATGGAAGGATAGTGTTGAAGGTGGCAAACTTGTGCTTGAGAGGAGTAGAGATGGTAGCAATAGAGTAGTGTTCACATCAGGCAAGGGGGATATAGTTATACCTGCAAGCAGTATAGAGCAGGCACAGATAATAGCAAGGAGGAAGGGGTTGCATGAGCATGATCTAATGATACAGATGGTTGTGAAGCAGGATGGTAAGAGTATAAAACCTGTATTCAACTTGAAGGATGAGATAATAGCTGGTGTCCTTGCTGGGATAAACGAACTTGTAAGTGAGGAGAGAGCATTAAAGAGCATAGAGCATGCTAGTGTGGTAACAGATGTGAAGTATTGCATAAAGTGTGGTGCAGAGATACCAAAGAGTGCAAGGTTCTGTCCCCAATGCGGTTCTCCTCAAGAGTCCTAATGATAAACTATGATCGTATGATCAAAAAGCTCTAATTTTTTGCTGTTCTAACATTTAGAACAACATATTCTAATCATAGGTTATGGGTTCTAAAGCATAGGCTTAATCTTGCTGCATGTGTATATAATGGCGAGGGATGAATCATGGCAAGTAGGATAAGCAAGAAGGCAATGGCTGTAGCAGGTACAAGCATAGTAGTATTTGCTCTACTACTCACATTTGTAGCATGGTATGATGCAATGGATGTAAGGGCACAGGGGCAGGGTAATGAGAAAGATGCAACAGAGAGGATAGAACTATCAGTTACAGGTAATGCTGTAGAGAGTATCAAGCCTGATAAGGCTAGCATAAGTGTAGGTGTTGAGGTTCAGGAGAAGACAGCAGGAGAGGCAGCAAGTAAGAATGCAAAGTTGATGAGCAGTGTAATAGAGGCTATAAAGGCTTTAGGGATAAGGGAGGAGCAGATAAGCACAAACTACTACAGCATATACCCTGTTTACGAGCCAAGAAGCAAGGGTGAGGTATGTATAACTATATATCCTCCACCACCAGAGTGCCAAGAGCAGGTCCTTGTTGGTTACAAGGCAGTTAATAGCATAACTATAACCATGGATGTTAATGTACAGAATATTGGTAGCGTTATAGATGCTGCTGTTAATGCTGGAGCAAATCAGGTGTATGGTGTGAGCTTCTTCATCTCCCAAGAGAGGCTTGATGCTGTAAAGGCTTCACTGCTTGATAAGGCAGCAAAGGATGCAAGGGTCAAGGCTGATACTGTTGCTAATGCACTGAACATGAAGGTAGTTGGGGTTAAGAGCATATACGTAATAGATGGGTACTATCCTATGCCCTATCCTATGCCAGCATATGCTAGTGTAAGGGAGGCACAAGTAACAACCCCTATAATACCAAGTGAGCAGAGTGTATCTGCATCTGTACAGGTTGTATTCTGGCTTCAGTAGAGAGGCTCCAAGCCAGCCTTCCTTTCCTTTATTTATTTGTCTAACATCAATATCAATGAACCTTGACCATCTTTGCTAGATTCCTGTACTCCTTGACTATGTATATTCCTGGCTCTGCAGTAACTGTAACCTGTTCCTTACTTGCATAATCGCTAGGCGAGAGTATGACCTTCTCTCCAGGCTTTATCCTTGGTATGAAGTCCTTATAGGTGCCATAGTCAACCACAATGTTTGTAACATCGTTCCTACCAGTGTTTACTATCACAACCCTGTACATTAGCATCATATCATCGTTATCCTTGAATGCATCAACCTCTAATGCATAATCCTTGCTTGCTATAGGTATGTTTGTAAGGAATATAGCAAGCATCACTGCACCAACAGCAGTAGGTACCACATAGATGAGTACCATAGAATGGTTACACTGCTCAAATATTTAAGTTTAATATACACATTCATCATTATCAGATAGCAACCAACTATGTATCACTACCATACTCAAAAATATTGAAATATAAGGTTATGCAAGCAAGGTTAGTCATGGCATTCAGGGTATTCCTAAATGGCTATGGTACTATAGGAAGGAGGGTTGCATATGCTCTAGCAAACGACAGAGAGATAGAGTTCATAGGCATAGGGAAGTATAGCATAGATGATAGAGCAAAGGAGGCTAGAGAACAAGGCTTCAAGATCTTTGTGCCAGAGGCAAAGATGGATGAGTTCAAGAGCAAGGGTTATGAAGTAGAGGGTAGCATAAAGGATGCTATAAAGGCTAGTGATCTCATAGTTGATGCATCAAAGGATGGGCTTGGGTATGAGAATAAGATCAACTACTATCTACCATTGAACAAGCCAGCGATATTTCAAGGAGGGGAGGATAGGTATGGTGAGCATAGCGTTGCTGATATCATACACAACTCAAGGGTTAACTATGAGCAGGTTTATGGGAAGAGGTATGTTATACAGGGCAGTTGCAATGTAACTGGCTTGGGTAGGATAATGCAGCCATTGATAGAGCGTTATGGTGATGAGATAACAAGGTTTGATGCTACACTCATAAGAAGATGGGCTGACCTTGAGGATAAGAAAGAGGTTAAAGACTCTATAGAGTGGGATAGGGATCCTCACCATCAGAAGGATGTTGCTGACTTTATAAAGAGCCATGCTCTCTACGTTGATGTATACAAGGTACCAAGCAGGATGATGCATCTACACCAGTTGTATGTTAGGTTCAAGCACGAGTGTCCAAGCAAGGATTCAATACTTGATGTGTTTGAGAAGGAGTGGGGTGTAGCACTGCTCAGCAATGCTAAAGGTACTGCAGATGTAAGGAAGAAGGCTTTAGAACTTGGATTCCCATTTGGAGATACATGCATGGTCCATATACATACTGATGTGCTCAAGGTACAGGGAGATATGCTGAAGATAACATACTCTGATGATCAGACTGGGATAGTTGCTCCAGAGAATCATATGCTAATGCAGGCTATGCTATTCAGGAGGAGTAAGAAGGAATCACTTGAGAGGACTGAGCGAATATTCAGGCTCAATGAGAGGAAGAAGGCTCTGGCAAGTGAGTTTGGTTGAGCATATGAGTTATTCAAAAATAAACAATTTTATTTATTTCTACATCAGGCTCATTACTCTACATCTATACTCTCCTTACCCCTATGCTCTTGCTCCCTTCTCTTAGCATCACTCTCATCCAACTTCCTCAGTTGTGCTAGAAGGAACTCTCTATACCTCTCCCTCTCCTGCTGGGTCATCTTATCTATGTTTGCTGCAAGCATAGAGCCTAGAGAGGTTATCCTCTCCAGTATATCCTTTGCAATGAACATGCTTAGTGTGCTGAAGTGCATCATAACATCCAACTGCTTCCTTACTATACCTTGAATCACGTTTATATCCGCTAGAACAGCCTTGCCCTTTCCAGTTATCCTATACCTACCATAATCATCCTCCTCTATCAACCCTTCCTGGAGTAACTTGCCTAACAATGGATATACTAGCCCTGGTGATGGCTTCCATAGGTTGTTGCTCCTCCTTGCTGCCTCCTCCATTATCTCCTTCCCTGTCATAGGGCGCTCATTCAATAGGCTTAGCACATAGTACCTTGAGAACCCCTTTGGCACAGCTCCACTTATCCTCTGCAACCATTCCGATATCATATCGCTAGTGATATCGCATCAGATACATATAAGTGTTTTGTTCAATACAAATGGTTATCTCTATCCTTGAGCATAATACTACATGAAGGCAAGGAGTGTAAAGATAGATGTTAGTAGGGTAGAGGAAGGTAAGGGTAGGTTCATTGAGGGCGATCTTACCATCTCATCACTTAAAGAGTGCATGGTTGTATTTGCACATGGTTCAGGTAGTTCAAGGTTCAGCCCAAGGAACAGGTTTGTTGCAGGTGTACTTCAGAGTGCTGGACTAAGCACGCTACTGTTAGATCTACTAACCAAGGAGGAGGATGCTATAGACACCCTAACTGGAAGGTATAGGTTCGATGTTGAGTTGTTAGCCTCAAGGCTTGTTGATGCTGTGATATGGCTTGAAAGAGAGTACATCAATAGTAGTAATAGCAATAGCAATAGCAATAGCAACAATAGCAATAACAGCAATAGTAGTAGTAGCAACAATAGCAATAGTAGTAGAAGTAGCAATAGCAATAGTCTAAGGATAGGTTACTTTGGCTCAAGCACTGGTGCTGCTGCTGCACTCATAGCATATGCTAGATATCCGAACAATGTAAGGGCTATAGTCTCAAGGGGAGGTAGGGTTGATCTTGCTACTCACTACCTTCCAAGCATAAAGGTACCAACACTGCTAATAGTTGGAGGCTATGATGCTCCAGTGCTTAGATTGAATAGAGAGGCTATGGATAGATTCCCTAGAGAGTGTATGGTTAGACTAGAGGTTATATCCAATGCTACACACCTCTTCGAGGAGCAGGGTGCACTTGAACAGGTAGCAGATAAGGCTAAGGATTGGTTCCTAAGGCATCTGCTTGGGCATGGATGATGCTTTAAATAGTAGGCTATTGATGCTATCATCATGAGGGTACTTGACCCAGTATGTGGCATAGAGATGGATGATGATCTTGCTGTTAAAGCAGAGTATGAGGGCAAGGTGTACTACTTCTGCTGCGATGGGTGCAGGAAGATATTCCTCAAGAACCCAAAGAAGTATAGGAAGTAGGTTTGATAGGATAGATGAGTTGATGGGTAGATGAATTGCATAGATAATAATTTTATACGATGGCTCCTAAGGTAAGGGTATGACTAGCATAGTGAACAACGTGGATCTCAGCAAGGTCTCAGCACTAATAGAGCAAGGCAAGAAGGATAAGAGTGCGTTAAGGAAGATCATCAGGCTTGAGGGTGAGTGGATACTTGATGAGAGTAAGGGCTTCCAGTTCAGGAGCGAGATGGCTTATGAGAAGGGTAAGCAAGTCTTAGAGATAGATAGCCCAACATGGCTTGGGGGTCAAGGCAATAGACTTGGGCCTATGGCATACTGTATAGCAGGGCTAACATCATGCTTCATAGCAACATTTGCAAGTGTAGCAGCAAGCAAGGGCATAAGGCTCAAGAGGCTTAAGGTATCATCCAACTGTACCATAAACTTTGCAAAGACCCTTGATGTTGCAGATGAGCCAATAACAGAGAGCATAAACTTTGATATTGATGCAGAGGCTGAGAATGCAGATAAGGCTAAGCTTGAAGAGATCCTCAGACTAGCAAGGGAGAGATGCCCAGCAGTGTATAGCATGGAGCATGTGATAAGGGTTAATGCAATACTAAAGTAACTCCATTTTATTTTAGATAGATAGGTTAAAATTCCATGCAGTATTATGCGTATTATGCAAACAAGCAGGCTTGATCTGAACGGTGTCTCTGTAAGGTACTATGATGTTAGCAAGTACTCCTATATGCCCTATACAGTACGCATCATAATGGAGAGCATAGCAAGGAACATAGATGGTAAGAGCATAACAGAGGATGATCTTAATGCTATAAGGGAATGGGAGCCTAATAGTGCAGTAGAGGTTCCATTCAAGCCTGCTAGAGTAATAATGCAGGATTACACTGGTGTACCTGCATTAGTTGATCTAGCACTTATGAGGGATATAGTTGCAAGACATGGCTTGGATCCTAAGATCATCAACCCATTGGTACCTGTTGATCTTGTTATAGATCATAGCGTACAGGTTGACCACTGGGCAAGCAGTGATGCTCTAGCATTGAACATGAGGCTAGAGTTGGAGAGGAATAGAGAGAGGTATGAGTTCCTAAAATGGGCTGAGCAAGCATTCAAGAACTTCAGGTTATTCCCCCCAGGCACTGGCATAATCCATCAGGTCAACCTTGAGTATATTGCAAAGGTTGCAATGCTGGACTCTTCTACAGTATACTTCGATACATGCCTTGGTATGGACTCTCATACTACGATGATAAATGGTTTAGGGGTACTGGGATGGGGTGTTGGAGGGGTAGAGGCAGAGGCAGCAGTGCTAGGGCAGCCAGTAAGCATAGTGCCAGAGGTTGTAGGTGTCAAACTCTACAATCAACCTAGAGAGGGTGTTACTGCTACAGATATAGTGCTTACCCTTACGGATCTGCTTAGGAGGCATAACGTTGTTGATAGGTTCCTTGAGTTCTTTGGTTCTGTAGACAGACTCTCAGTGCCAGATAGGGCTACCATAGCAAACATGGCACCAGAGTATGGTGCAACAGCAGCACTCTTCCCCGTTGATGATGAGACTATAAAGTATCTTATGCTTACTGGTAGGGATGAGCATCACGTTGCTCTAGTAAAGGCATACTATAAGGCGCAGGGCATGTATGGCTCTAGCAGTGATGATGTTCACTACAGCAAGGTAATAGAGTTCGATCTCAGCAGTGTTGAGCCCAGCATCGCTGGACCATCACTCCCATGGGAGAGGAGAACCTTCAAGGATGCATACGATGGAATACTTCAGTTAACCAAGGGAAGGGGTGCTAGTGCAAGTACAGTTGTGAGGGTTGATGGTGAGGATCATACCCTTGTAGATGGTAGCATAGTGATAGCAGCAATAACAAGTTGCACAAATACAAGCAATCCTTATCTGATGGTTGCTGCTGCACTATTAGCAAAGAAGGCTTACGAACTAGGGCTTAGAGTGCCAAGGTATGTAAAGACAAGCCTTGCTCCAGGTTCTAGAGTAGTTGAGTCTTATCTTAGCAGGGCTAATCTACTCCATTATCTTGAGTTGCTAGGCTTCAACATAGTTGGTTATGGTTGTACAACATGCATAGGGAATAGTGGTCCATTACCTGCTGAGATAAGTGATGCTATAAGGAGGAGTGGGTTAACAGTAGTTGCAGTACTATCAGGGAACAGGAACTTTGAAGGTAGAATACATCCAGATGTTAAGGCAAACTACCTAATGTCTCCTCCATTGGTAGTTGCTTATGCTCTAGCAGGTAGGATCAAGGATCTAAGCAAGGAGCCATTGGGCTATGCTAAAGATGGTACTGCTGTATACCTTAAGGATGTATGGCCATCAAGCAAGGAGGTTGAGGATCTTATGAGTATTATAAGCAAGGATGACTTTGCAAGGTACTCAATGCTTGGTGATCTCATCCCAGAGTGGGGTAGGATAAAGGTTAAGGCATCTGACACGTATGAGTGGGATGATGCAAACACATTCATAAAGAGACCACCATTCCTGGATGACTTCATTGCTGCTGATAGGGTTAGTAGCATAAGAGATGCTAGAGCACTACTCATCCTTGGTGATAATGTTACTACAGATCATATATCACCAGCAGGTCCAATAAGCCCAGACTCTGATGCTGGCAGATACCTAATCTCACTAGGTGTGAATATTGCAAGGCTTAACACATTTGGTGCAAGGAGGGGCAACTGGGAGGTAATGGTTAGAGGAACCTTCACTGGCAGGATAGAGAATAAGATGCTCAAGCATAGAGGCGAGGTTAAGAAGGGAGGCTATACAATACACTATCCAAGCAATGAGGTTATGAGTGTGTATGATGCTGCCATGCGCTACAAGAGAGAGGGTGTGCAACTCATAGTTATAGCAGGGAAGAACTATGGTGCTGGAAGTTCTAGGGATTGGGCTGCAAAGGGACCTAAACTGCTAGGTGTTAGGGCAGTTATAGCAGAGAGCTTTGAGAGGATACATAGGAGTAACCTTGTAGAGATGGGCATACTCCCTCTCCAGTTCATAGATGGTGAAAGTGCAGATACACTTGGCATAAGGGGCGATGAGACCTTTGATATAATGCTAGATGATCTAAAGCCTAGAAAGGTTGTGGAACTCGTTGTGCATAGAAGTGATGGGAGCATAGCAAGAGCAAGGCTCTTAGCAAGGATAGATACTGAGATGGAGTTGAGGTACTACATGGCAGGGGGTATAATGCACTATGTACTATCCACACTAATGAGTGGTTTACGGTAAATTTGGGGTACAAGTATATACTTATATGCTATAAATCACATGTTTGAACCACGTTAAGGTTAAATCCTATCACGAATAACCTGATGCGTGCACAAGAAGGATAGAAGGGAGAGATTTGATATAATATATGATATTCTTACTATATTAAACAATGAAAATGTATACAAGACTATGCTTGCACACAAGGCAAAGCTTGATAGTAGGACTATAGACAAGTATGTTAACCTACTCCAAAGGGCTAACCTAATAACCGTAGAAGATAATAAAGATAGAGAAGGAGGGAGGTATATACTCAAGATAACGGAGAAAGGTAGGGCATTCCTCAACCTGTATGAGGAACTGATTAGGCTTATTAATTAGATGTTAATATGGGAAGCCTCGGGCGGGATTCGAACCCGCGACCTCTTCCTTACCAAGGAAGCGCTCTAGCCAGGCTGAGCTACCGAGGCATCTTATAACTGCACTTACTTATCTCATCTAGAGTGCTTATTAACCTTCCTGAGCATCTTAAGGTTTAATATGATATTAGGAGTAACCTATCAAGTAGATGCGGGGGTAGCCAAGCCTGGCCAAAGATGCTTGCAGTGGATGCGCGGGACTTAAGTTCATGCGATGGGATAGGATATCCCGTCCCTTAGGGGTTCGTGGGTTCAAATCCCACCCCCCGCACCTCTCAATAAGTATCTCAATGCTGCCCTATGAATTGCTCTATAACAGTTACCATTTCATCAGGCACCTCAAACATAGGGAAGTGGCTATATGCTTTTAACCTGTATACACTGAACCAAGGGTGTGAAGATGCAAACTCCTGTTGAATGGTTAGATAATCAGGAACAGGTGATTGTGCATAAATATGCAACACAGATACAGGCGGTCTCAACAAGGAAAGAGCATGGAAAGGACTTCCTGCCTTTGCATAGGCTCTACTAATCTCCCGTGCTGCTCTAGCCCACATATCAAAACTATATGATCCCATCACTTGATGCACAAAATTTATCAATCTAGGATTATCAACACCATGCATCCACTGTGAGAATATAGCCTCTACGGTCTCCTGCCATCTATATGGATCTTGCATTCCTTTCAGGGCTTCAAGGAACTGTTGAGGTGGTTCAGTAAGTATCCAATCAACCAGGACAAGTTTTGGAATAAGTGCTCCTAACCTACGTCGTAACTCAATAGCAATCCATCCAGCATGCGCAAGTGCAACTGGAATAACCTGTCTTGCCTTGCTGGCTTCTATTACAGCCAAAGCATCTGATACTAGAGCATCATTACCAAAATCATCTTTAGATGATCCTGACTCGCCATGACCACGCCAGTCTAAGGCAAGCGTGCGGCGACGCATAGTAAAGCGTAGTATTAGATCCTGAAAGACTCTTCGATCAGAGCACCAGCCAGGCATAAATAGTAGTGTAGGTTCTCCCTTGCCAAGATCATCGTAGACTATTTCTACCCCATCTGAAGTTACTTCATAGTTAGATCAATGCTATAGTTGATATTAACATTATTGATAACTAACTACTGATGAATGTCTCTAGCCTCAATTGCTATATACACCTGAGATATACTTATTTTACATAGATGTTATAACGCAGGTATGAGGCACAAGATAGTTGTTGAACCACCAGGGCAGAATGCAAGAATGATAATAGATATGATGAGCAATAACTGTTACAACTCAACATTCGTCTATCCATTGGTAATAGAGGATGGTGAAGGCTGCTACATAAGGGATGTTGATGGCAATGTGTACCTTGACTTCACATCAAACATAGGCTCATCCCCACTAGGCTACAAGCATCCAGATGTTATGGATGTGCTAAAGGAGTACTCTAGCATTGGAGTGCACAAGATGGCTGGGCAAGACTTCTACTGCAAAGAGCATGCTGAGCTTGCTGGAAGGTTGCTCTCCATAGTGCCAAAGGGATTCAAGGCATTCTTGATAAACAGTGGTGCAGAGGCTGTTGAGAATGCCATAAAGATTGCATACAGGAGGATGGGTGCACTGCCAGGGGTATCATGCATAAACGCATTCCATGGAAGGACCCTGGGCGCATTAACATTTACGTTCAGCAAACCTGTGCAGAAGAGCAACTTCCCTGAACTACCAGTGAGGAGGATAAGGTTCTGCTCTAGCGATGATGACCCTGAGATAGATGCTGTTGAGAACCTGCTGAAGGAGAACAAGGTAGCATTTGTAATAACTGAGGTTGTGCAAGGCGAGGGAGGGTACAATGTAGCAAGCAAGAGGTTCATCAAGAGGCTAAGAGAGTATACCAGTAGATATGGTGTGCCTCTCATAATAGATGAGGTACAGTCAGGAATGGGTAGAACTGGTAGATGGTGGGCATTCGAGCACTATGGGATAGAGCCAGATATAATGGCTGTAGCAAAGGCGCTTCAAGTTGGTGCAACACTATACAGAAGGGAGTTAGATCCAGGTCAGCAAGGAGTGCTATCAAGTACATGGGGAGGAGGTAGCAGGATAGATCTTGCTGTAGGTGCAAGGATCATAGATGTGATAAGGAGGGATGATCTACTTTGCAGTGCAGAGAGGATTGGAGGCATCCTGCTTAAAGCATTGAGGGATATGGCAGATGATAGCAATGGCAAGGTGGTTGATGTTAGAGGCATAGGGCTCATGATAGGGGTTGAGTTCATAAGCAAGGAGGTTAGGGATAACTTCATGCTTAATGCGTTCAGGCATGGCTTACTACTCCTTCCTGCTGGCATCAAGGTGATAAGGGTTATTCCTCCTCTCATAATAAGGGAAGATGAGGTTAATGAAGGCGTGGAGTTGATGTATGAAGCGTTGAAGCTATCTGATATATGATGTAAGGATGAATGCAATGATCAATGATGATGAATTAATTGAGGGAGGAAGGAATGGTAGGGAAGGGAGGAATATCGTGGATTTGTTGATGACTAACTAGACTAACTATGTATGCTACTGCTGGTGCGGGGGGTGGGATTTGAACCCACGAACCCCTAAGGGACCAGAGCCTCAGTCTGGCGCCTTTGACCATGCTTGGCGACCCCCGCATCTATCCATGAAATACTTTTTATACCCTTCAATTAAAGCATATGCATGCTAGTACCAGTAAGATGCTTCACATGCGGTAGTCTAATAGCAGATAAGTACAATATATATGTGAAGAGGGTTAGGATGGGTGAGAAGCCAGCCAACGTTCTGGATGATATGGGTGTAAAGAGGTACTGCTGTAGGAGGATGTTCCTGAGTACTGTAGAGACAATAAACCAACTCCTCCCCTACTATGAGGTACTGATAAGGAAGAAGGAGGAGATGGAGAGCAATAGTTAATAGGCTTAAAGCAAGGAGCAAGGTGGTGCAAGATATGGAGGCAACTATAACCGCTATAAAGGCTAGACTCTGCTACAACAGTAGAGGACAGGAGAGCATAGAGGTTGATGTGGTTACAGATGGCAAGTATATTGGTAGGGCATCTGCACCATCTGGTGCAAGCAAAGGCAAGTACGAAGCAATAGGATTCCCAAACAATAGCGTTGATGATGCATTAAGGGTATTCAATGAGAATAAGAACAGGTTCATAGGGGTTGATGCTTCAGACCCAAAAGCAGTATACGATGTGTTAAGGGGCATAGATGATACACCAAACTACTCCATAGTTGGAGGTTCAGTTGCATATGCTGTAAGCATGGCTGCTATAGACTCTGCATCAAAGGCACTCGATGAACCCATCTTTAGGCTGATCAGCATAGATGGGAGGAGGAAGGAGAAGGGGTATAAGCTCCCATATCCCCTAGGCAATGTTCTTGGAGGAGGTGCACATGCTGGTCCAAGTACTCCAGACATACAGGAGTACCTTGTAGTACCAATAGGTGCAAAGAGTATCATCACTGCTATAAGGATGAATGTTAGGGTGCATAGGGTGCTTAGGGATGTGCTTGAGAGGAAGGATAGATACTTCACATATGGAAGGGGGGATGAAGGTGCATGGGCACCTAGAGCATCTAACATGGAAGCACTTGAGGCTGTAGAGCAAGCATGCATAGAGGCTGGGTACTCTATAGGCAAGGATGTAGCATTGGGCATAGACTTTGCATCCTCATCCTTATGGGATGGCAATGGTTATGCATATTCAAGGTATGGCAATAGGTTAAGCAGGGAGGAGCAGATAGAGTTTGTAAGCAACCTCATAAGGGATTATAGGCTGATCTATGTTGAGGACCCATTGCATGAGGAGGACTTCTCTGGTATGGCAGAGCTTACTAAGAGGTTCAGCAGCATATACATAACTGGCGATGATCTACTGGTAACAAATACATCAAGGCTTAGAACTGCGTTAGAGTACAAGGCATGCAATTCAGCAATACTAAAGGTTAACCAGGCTGGAAGTCTGTATGAAGCACTGCTCTTTGCTAGAGAGGCAGATGAGCATGGCATAAGGCTTGTAACCTCACATAGATCTGGTGAGAGTACAGATGCCCATATAGCACATGTTGCAGTAGCAACATGCTCCAAGATGATCAAGGCAGGGGTTGTTGGAGGAGAGAGGATAGCAAAGATGAACGAACTGATAAGGCTTGAAGAACTTGATACAATAGTAGATGGTATGGTTACTCCAATAGTCTAGGCAAAGTAGATGGTCATGAATCTAGATGGATGTATTGATAGATAGAGAGAGGATAGATTTTGTAGTTGATGATTGATTTATTGTGTATTGACTGATATTAAGATTCCTTTTACTCCTATTAATGGCTTCTGTATGATGTTGTTTAACCTTCATGAGTGATGTTCAGATGTTGGTTAGTTAACAACCCAAGCTTAAAATTATACACTGCTAAAGCATAGTGCATGAGCATGATAAAGAATATAGATAAACTGATACTCTCAGCAGGTATAAGGATAGGCACGAGCGTTAAGACAAAGTACATGGAGCGGTTCATAGCAAGAGCAAGTGAAGGGGTATACATGTTTGATATGAACAAGACCCTTGAGCATATAGATGCTGCTGCATCCATGATAAGCAGATCGTTACCAAACGTTGTTGTATGCTCATCCAAGGATAATGCAAAGGTAGCAGTACTCAAATTCTGTGAACTCACTGGTGCAACACCAATAATAGGCAGGTTCATGCCTGGCACACTAACCAATCCATTCCTCTCAACATACAGAGAGCCTGATGTTGTTCTAGTTAGCGATCCACAGGCAGATCTACAGGCTGTTGTAGAGGCTACAAATGCTGGCGTACCAGTTATAGCAATAGCAAATACAGATAATTTTGCAAGCAATGTAGATCTCATAATACCAGCAAACAACAGAGGTAGGAGGGCTATAGCAGCAGTGTATTGGTTGCTTACGCTAGAGGTTCTTAAAAGGAAGGAGTCTGTAGAGCAGGGGCAGTTCGATACATTCATCTATAAGGGTAATGCATACAAAGTTGATGACTTTGAGACGAAGCTTGAGGAGGGTGCAGAGGAGCAGTAACGCTAGCAAGACTATCCTAAATGGAAGTTATAGGAGAGGCTATATATAGGAGGATGAGGGGATGAAGGTTAGGAGACCTGCCGTTGCTGGCATCTTCTACCCTGCAGATGGTGATAAACTTCTTGATGCTATAGATGAGTGCTTCCATCATCCCCTAGGACCATTGAGTACTAGGGTTGAGACTCCAACTGAAGGCGTAGAGCATAAGGTTGAAGGCGAGGGTAAGGTTGATGGCAGGAAGATCATAGGCATTGTATCCCCTCATGCTGCATACATGTACTCTGGTGCTGTTGCAGCCCACTCCTATCATCTTGCATCCTTGCTCAAGCCTAAGCCAGATCTTATAGTGATGCTTGGTCCAAATCACTATGGCTTAGGTAGTGCTATAGCAACCATGGTTGACTGCTACTGGGAGACTCCTTTAGGCAAGGTACCAGTGAACAGTGATGAGGCAAGGAGGCTTGTCAGGCTATCAGGCATACTTGATATAGATGATTATGCCCATAGCAGGGATCACTGCCTTGAGGTACAGTTGCCTATGCTTCAATACATATACAAGCATGAGTTCAGCATTATACCAATACTGCTCTGGATGCAGGATAAGGATACAGCAAGTGATCTAGGCAATGCTATAGCAGAGTTGATAGAGTCAAGCAATATGGATGTACTCCTTATAGCATCATCTGATCTAACACACTATGAGCACAATGATGAAGCATATAGAAAGGATGGGGAGTTGATAAAGGCAATACTTGCTCTAGATGTTGCAAGGTACTACACAGTGCTTGAGAGGCTTGATGTTAGTGCATGTGGATATGGTGCTATAGGTGCAGTGATGGTTGCAGCAAAGAGGCTAGGTGCAACTAGTGCTAGGTTACTCAAGTATGCTACAAGTGGGGATGTCACGGGGGATAAGAGTGCTGTTGTGGGATACGCATCTATAGCATTCATAGGATGAATATGAAGGATGGTGATGAATGTGCATGACAGCAGTAGCAAGTGCACCAGCAAAGGCAATACTATTTGGGGAGCACTTCGTTGTATATGGCAAGCCTGCAATAGCAACTGCCCTCAAGAGAAGGGTTAAAGCAACCTCAACCATGAATGATGTTGGGGAGATAAGGGTTAGGTCCATGCTAGGCTACTCACGCATACCATTACCATGCACAGATCCCCATCTGTATGAGCATGATCCTCATAAGCATATAATATTCTCAGCAGCAAGCGTTATGAGGTTACTCAACAAGCATGTAGGTGTTGATATACTGTTAGAGTCTGACTTTCCATACGGGATGGGGCTTGGGGCATCTGCAGCAACGAGTGTTGCAACGATAGCATCTGTAGCCTCCCTCTTCGGTAGCATAAGTAGGGATGAGGTGTTCAGATTATCTTTAGAGGCTGAGAGGCTTGTACATAGGAACCCATCTGGAATAGACTCTGCAGTATGCACATATGGTGGGCTTGTACTCTTCAAAGATGGAAGAATAGAGAGGCTTGATGAGAAAGGCTATGATAGTAGCCATGCTCTACGCTTCATGATTGTTAACTCTGGCATGATGAAGGATACTGGCAGTATGGTGATGAAGGTTAAGGCTAGAGGAGAGAGTAGTAGGGAGGAGTTCGCCTCTCTAGCAGAGATGAGTGAGATGCTAACCATGCAAGCACTCTATGCTATAATGTGCAGTGATTTGGCAAGGGTTGGTGAACTGCTTACACTGAACCATGGCCTCCTAAGGAGGCTTGGTGTATCAAACGATACCCTAGATGCCATAGTATACACATTGGTTAAGAATGGTGCGTATGGTGCAAAGTTAACTGGTGCTGGGGGTGGGGGATGCATCATCTCGCTTATAGATGAGGCAAGGAGTTCAATGCTATTCGATGCTCTATGTAATTATGAGGCATTCACATCAAGTATAGAGGATGATGGTGTGATTATACACACAGAGTAGAGATACATGATCACTTGCAAGGAATGAACCAAAACTTTTAAGACTCTTGGAGAGTAAGTAGGAGGAGTATGATTGCACTGATCAAGCTTGGAGGCTCAATAGTTACATTCAAAGATAAACCTTTGGCATTCAATGCTCCTGCTGTAGAGGGTATAAGCAGGATGCTCAAGACTATAGATGATATACAAATGATAGTTGTTCATGGTGGAGGCTCATTTGGACACTACTATTCAGTAATCTACGATATGCATAGCAAGCCAGCAGAGTACAGCAAGGAGGGTGTAAGCAAGGTTAGATGCTCTATGGTTGATCTGAACAATAGAATAATAAATATTATGTTTGAGCAAGGCTTAAGACCATATCCTATACATGCATCATCCTTTATAGGCGAAGGAAAGGTTGCAATTGGCAATAGGGTTGAGGAGTTGTACAACATCTCTAAGGATGGGTTGATACCTGTTACATATGGGGATGTGATGCATTATCAGGGTAACCTATACTACATACTATCAGGTGATGAGATAATGAGCATCCTTGCTGAGCATCTCAGGGGGAGGGTTAGTATAGCGTTGTTTACACTTGCTGTAGATGGTATTTACAAGGATATGCAGAGCAGGGAACTTATAAGGGAGTTAAGGTATGCTAGTGATGCTAGCATGGATGATGTGAGCATGGATGTTACAGGAGGTATGAGAAGGAAGGTTAGGGAAGGGTTCAAGATAGCATCCCTTGGCATAGATGTATGGTTTGTTAATGGTACGTATCCAGAGAGGGTAGCAGATGTACTGAGAGGCAATCATACCATTGGTACTATGATAAGGGGTAATAGGGTAGGAAGTGAGATGATAGCATAATGAGTGAAAGCAAGGATAACTACTACTATTCTGAAGAAGCAGATCTTGCTTCTACTGATGATAGAAATAGAAGTAAGGCTACAGAGATCGAGATAATAAAGAATAGAAAGTTGGAAGGATTAAGGATACCATTGGAGAAGGATGTGCAAGCAAAGGATACCTCAACCTACCTTGAGTATGTTACACTCATCCATAATGCACTACCAGAACTTGATATAGATGAGATAGATACATCAACAACATTTCTTAACCACAAGTTCTCTGCACCAATAATAATAGACTCAATGACTGGAGGCACTGATGAGGCTACGGTGATAAACGAAAGGTTAGCTATGGTTGCTGAGGAACTCAACCTTGGCATGGGTGTAGGTAGTCAGAGGGCTGGACTGCTAAGCGATACCTTGAAGGAGAGTTACTCAATAGCAAGGAAGAGTGCACCAAATGCGTTCCTCATAGCAAACATAGGGGGTGTGCAGTTGAAGAGCATAACGCTTGATGATGTGAAGAGGATTATAGAGATGATAGATGCTGATGCTATAGCAGTGCATCTGAACCCATTACAGGAGCTCATCCAGCCAGAGGGCGAGCCTAAGTTCAAGGGTATATACAGCAAGATAGTTGAGTTGGTGAAGAGTATAGATGTGCCAGTGATAGTCAAGGAGGTTGGCTCAGGCATATCTAGGGATGTTGCTGTAAGGCTTGAACTTGCTGGGGTCAAGGCTATAAATATAGCAGGTTCTGGAGGCACCAGTTGGGCTGGAGTTGAGAAGTTAAGAGCAGATAACAGCAAGGCAGTGATGAAGTCACACCTTGGAGAACTCTTCTGGGACTGGGGTATACCTACTGCCATGAGCCTGTTGGAGGTTAGAAGAGCAGTAAGGATAGGTATCATAGCATCTGGAGGATTAAGGAATGGTTTAGATATAGCAAAGTGTATTGCTCTTGGTGCAGATATATGTGCTCTAGCATGGCCATTCCTCAAGTGTGCAGCAGAGTCAAAGGAGTCAGTGCTAGAGTATGCAAAGATGCTCATAGAGGAGTTGAAGGCATCTATGTTCCTTACTGGAGCAAGGGATATCAAGGCTCTAAGGCGTGTAAGGTACAACCTACAGGGTCCACTATTGGAATGGTTCAGAGCATATGAGAGCAGATGATGAAGCATTATGTACATATAGATGGATGAGTATATTAGAGCATACTAGCAATCCTTTGGTATGAATGTAGCAATAGAAGAAGATATAAGGAATGTAGCGAGAAGGGTTGATGAGATAATAACATCTATCCTGAATGGTGAACCATACAAACTCTACGATGCAGCACTACACTACATAACTAGCGGGGGGAAGAGGCTTAGACCCTATCTCCTTGTGAAGTGCTCTGAACTATGCAATGGCAGTGCTGAGAAGGCACTCTACATAGCCTCTGCCATGGAGATGGTGCATAACTTCACGCTTGTACATGATGATATAATGGATGATGATGAGGTTAGACATGGTGTATCTACAGTGCATAGAGCATATGGCATTCCATATGGGATACTTGCTGGTGATCTCCTCCTCATCTATGCATTCAAGACAGTAGCATACTATGGGAGAAGTGCAGGGCTAGATGATTCAACTATAGTAAGGCTAGTAGATGTGCTTGCAAAGTACTGTATAGTGCTGAGCGAGGGGCAGGCTATGGATATGGAGATAGCATCAAGCACAACCATACCTGATGAAGAGCAGTATGTAGCAATGGTTACCAAGAAGACAGCCTCGTTATTTGAGGCATCATGCATGATGGGTGCAATAACCGCAGGGGCAGATGATGATGCTATAGAGAAGGTTGCAGGGTATGGTAGAAGCATAGGGATAGCATTCCAACTGATAGATGATCTCATAGGGGTTGTTGGAGATCCTAAGGTAACAAAGAAGCCAGTTGGCAATGATATAAGAGAAGGTAAGAAGACGCTCCCAATACTACTAGCATTGAGCAAGTGTGATGATGATGGCAGGAGGAGGATTCTATCCCTACTAGGTTCTAAACAGAGTATAGATGAGCATGAACTACTCTATACGATAAACCTCATGAAGGGTATGGGTATAGATAGAGAGGTTAGGAAGATAGCCTGCAAGTATGCTGATGATGCTACTGCTAGACTGGAGGGGTTCAAGGATAGCAATGCAAAGCATGCATTGGAGCATATAGCAAGGTTGATAGTTGAGAGAAGTGCATGAATTATTGTGCATTGGTGATAGAGCATGGTGGTTGAGGAGGATACGCTCTTACTCATAAGGAGGCTTGCTCTCAGGAATGCTGTAGAGCATGATGGCAAGGCAATGGTAGATAAGGTAACAGCAAAGGTCATAGCAGTAAGACCAGATCTAAGGAGTAGTGTAAAGGTGCTCATCCCTACCATAAGTGCAGTAGTGGATGAGGTGAACAGGTTAAGCATAGAGGAGCAGAGGAGCAGTCTTGAGGCTATAGAGCCTAAGGAGAGGGCTGATGGTGAGCATGCTGAGCGTAGAGAGCAGTATGCCACAACACTTCCTCAACTACCAGATGCTGTTATGGGTAGCGTTGTTACAAGGTTCCCGCCAGAACCCAATGGCTATCCCCATATAGGACATGCAAAGGCAGCAATAATAGATGAGGAGTATGCAAGGATGTACAAAGGCAGGTTCATACTACGCTTCGATGATACAAACCCTGTAAAGGAGAGGAGGGAGTATTACGATGCCATAATGGATGGGTTAAGGTGGCTTAACGTTAAGCCAGATCTTATCAAGAATACATCTGATGATATAGAGTTGCTCTACAGGTATGCTGAGAGGCTTATAGAGGTTGATGGGGCATATGTATGCACATGCAAGCCTGATACAATAAAGAGGAATAGAGCCTCTAGCATAGAATGTGCATGTAGATCTCTTAGCAGAGATGAGCATATGGAGAGATGGCACAAGATGTTCAATGAGTATAGAGCAAATCAAGCCATACTAAGGTTCAAGGGAGATATGAGGAGTAGCAACACCGTGATGAGGGATCCTACGCTATTCAGGATAATAGAGCATGAGCATCCATTGAAGGGCTATAGATACAGGGTATGGCCAACCTATGATTTTGCTGCTAGCATAGAGGATAGCATAGATGGTGTAACACATGCACTTAGGAGCAAGGAGTATGAGTTGAGGAACGAACTCTACTATGCAATATTAGATAGGTTGGGGTTGAGGAAGCCCATCGTGCTTGAGTTCTCAAGGCTAGAGTTTGAGGGTATGCCAGTATCGAAGAGGATGATAACACCATTGATAGAGAAGGGGCTAGTCAATGGATGGGATGATCCTAGGCTCCCAACACTTGCAGCGTTAAGAAGGAGGGGCATAAAGCCAGAGGCTATAAGGGAGTTCGTACTCTCTCTAGGGTTCACAAAGGCAGATACAAAGCCTCCATTCGAGTTGTTAGAGGCAATAAACAGGAAGATGATAGATGCTGATGCTACAAGGTTATTCATGGTAAGGCTTGATGACTGTGCAAGGGTGAAGGTTAATAGATTGGATGGTGTGTATGCTGATGGCACTACTGTAAAGATTAGGAACCATCCAACAAACGATGCCCTAGGTTCAAGGATCATCAAGGTTAGAGATGAGTTCTATCTTCCCCTTAGCGATGTGATCAATGCTATAGGCAAGGAGATAAGGCTGATAGACCTCTACAACATCATGATCGAGCGTTTAGAACCTTCAGAGGGAGGCTATGCACGTGCATATGCTATCTTCACAGGCTACGAGGTTAAGGATGTTAAGAAAGTACAGTGGGTGAGCGTAGATGATGCAGTACAGATCACAGTGCTTGTACCAACACATCTATATGTAGATGGTGCATACAACCCAAAGAGCCTGGAGATTATACATGCCTATGCTGAATCATATGCAGGTAGAATAGGCGTTGGTAGCATCGTACAGTTCGTACGATTTGGATTCTGTAGGGTAGATGCAGATGGTATATTTATAATGAGTCATAAGTAAACTATTTATTAATAGTTAAGGAGAGTATCTTTATTGATTAATGATTATACTAGTGCATCTATAAGGATGAAGAGAAAGAGAAGGGGCAAGAGAGGTCCTCTTATGATAATAATAAGTATACTTGATACTCTTGATGGTTCTGATATGAACAAGACAAGCCTAAGCTATAAGACCAATCTGGATATACGTGTATTGAGCAAGTACCTTGAGTTCTTGGCTGAGAGGGATCTTGTGAGGTATAACGATTATGTTGATGATGATACGTATGTAGGTAAGAGGGTTAGTGATCCAACCCTCATAAGGATAACCGATAAGGGTAGGGAGGTACTCTTCCACTTCAAGGAGGCTATAAGGCTTATGGATGATAGATGTGATCTTAGAGATAGGTGTGCTCTACGTAGATATGCTGATTAATTGATTAATTGATTAATAGTTTATCAAGATCAATTACACTAATCATAGAAGTAATATTTTATAAGAGTATGATGGAGGTATGACACAATGGGTAAGATATTAGCATGTAGAAGAGATGAGGTACCAAATGGCAAGATGAAGTACCTGCAGATAGGTGGGAACGATATACTGTTAGCAAATATAGATGGTACTTACTATGCCGTATCTGATATATGCAACCATGCTGGTGCAAACCTCCACGAGGGTAAGATGAATGGCAAGTATATAACATGCCCATGGCATAAGGCAGTATGGGATGTGACTAATGGCGAGTTGGTACAATTCCCTGTAAGGCTAAGGCCATTGAAGGTGTACAAGGTTAGTGTTGATGGAGATGCTGTATATGTAGAGGTATAAGTAGCCCAATAGCATAGCAGGACAGTCATAAAAAATAATGGTGCCTACACATCTTTATTTACTGCCTTCTTTTAGCAACTGACTTTATGGCTACTTGCTCTGTCTTCTCTATCTCAGGTCTGCACACCTTTCTATGTGTATAGTAATCCTCATACTCCATCAATGCCCCGCATACCTCACATCTCATTATATGACACATTAAGTAATTTACAGGATCATTGTACTTAAACACTTCGTTTATCACACCATCTGCTATTTGAACTAATAATATCATATCAAGAAAGGGATTCATGATATTTATTGTAGTAATTCAGGTTATGGACCGGGCGGGATTCGAACCCGCGACCTCTCGCTGATCCCATCGGCATGATGGGACCATCCGCGTGCAAGGCGGACATTCTACCGCTGAACTACCGGCCCACCATTACTTTTATCCTTCTACAATCATGATTTAAGTCTTTGTAGTGCGATTTTTAAATGGGTCAAGGCAAGATAGTCTAGGCAGGGCCGGTAGCTCAGCCTGGCTAGAGCGTTCGGCTGATAACCGAATTGCCTAGGGCAAGGTAAAGGTCGTGGGTTCGAATCCCATCCGGCCCACCATCTTCTATTACAATCATACTTTAAAATCAAAAATAGATGATCTGCCCTTCCTATAATTGGGGTAATTATTGTAACCATTCTACCTTACATAATACTAAAAAGTTCATAAATGAGCAGGTGTATACTAGCGTATGGTCGAGGCGTACTGTGTTAAGTGCAGGAAGAAGGTAGAGATGAAGAACCCATCACAGGTTACAATGAAGAATGGTAGACCTGCAGTAAAGGGTACATGCCCTATATGTGGTACAACACTATACAGGATAGGTAAGACAAGCAAGTAATAAGTGAGAATTACCAATACTACTATCATTTTTTATTATATATCACATATCCTTGGAGGAGCACGTTTATGCCTGTTGGACCTTATAAGTCTAAGAACCCTCCTAACCTTCTCCTCCTCTATCCTTAACATGCTTGTAGTATCCTTAATGCTACTCTTAAGATCAAGCAAGCAGTAGAGTATGGAGTCTATCTCCTCATATCTCATACCAAGTTCCTGCTCCGCATAATGCTCCTTCCATAACATTGGTCCACTCCTCTTCCTTACTATTGCATCATCTATCTGTAGATAACCTGCAAGTGCTCTAACCTGAACCTTGTATAGATCTGCTATTGGGAGTATATCTGCTGCACCATCACCATACTTTGTGTAGTAACCTATCATCAACTCACTTCTATCACTCGTGCCTAGTACAAGGTAGTCATTTGCGTTTGCATAGTGGTAGAGGATGCACATCCTCAACCTTGCAAGTAGGTTACCAGCAGCTATCTTTAACCTAATCTTATCAACACCACTACTACTATTATAACTCTCTCCCCCTCCTATTGTATGAAGCCTCTCTACGAGGGATGAGTGTATATCTCCTATATCTATAACCCTGTATGTTATCTTGAGGCTCTCAGCAAGCCTTATCGCATCATTCACATCGCTTGAAGGTGTTATACCACTATGAGGGATGATTAGGGCAGTGAGGTTGCCATTACCATTACCATTACCCTTGCCTCTACCATAAATTGCCCTTGCTGCTAGTACAGCAACAACTGAAGAGTCAAGACCTCCACTCAGACCAAGCACATAACCAGCCTTTCCTGATCCTTCAAGATTCTCCAAGAGGAAGTCTTCTATTTTGCTACTCACATATCCATAATCAAGTGATGATACGATCCTCTTTACAATATCATCCAATACCATGCCAACTCTTCTACTCCTAGCAGTTTATTTAAGTAATTCTACTCAACGTGATGGTAGTGTATCAGTTGATCGTAGAACCTTACAGTCTTTATGTTCATGAACTCAAGCATCCCATACCTTGAGAGTTCCCTACCAAACCCACTCTTCTTTACGCCTCCAAACGGTACTCTAGGATCTGATACAACAACGTTGTTAACAGTAACCAAGCCAGCCTCTATCGCTCTTGCAATCCTCTCAGCCCTATCAAGGTCTGTTGTCCATACACTTGCTCCCAACCCAAACTCAGAGTCATTGGCAAGCCTTACCGCTTCCTTCTCATCATCAACAACCATTATAGGTGCTACAGGACCAAAGACCTCTTCCCTAACTATCCTCATCTTCTCCTTAACATTGGTTAATATGGTTGGGGCATAGTAGTAGCCTTTGCTACCTATCCTCTCTCCCCCTATCAAGACCTCTCCCCCTTCCTTCACAGCCTCCTTGACTATACCATCTATGTACTCCAATGCATGCTTGTTCACCAATGGTCCAAGTTCTGTATCCTCATGCATTGGATCTCCTACCTTCATCCTCTCAGCCTTTCTAGCAAATGCCTCCATGAACTCCTTTGCTATGCTCCTCATCACTATAAACCTCTTGCTTGCTATACAACTCTGCCCATTGTTTATGAACCTACCCTTAACTGCAGCAGTAGAAGCCTTCTCAAGATCAGCATCATCTAGCACTATGAATGGATCGCTCCCTCCAAGTTCAAGAACACACTTCTTAACATGCATTGCTGCCCTTGCTGCTACCCTTGCACCAACCTCAACGCTACCAGTGAATGTTACAGCATCTACTGGCGAGTCTATGAGCATCTCTCCAACCCTTCCATCGCCTATCACTACAGAGAATATGCCTAGGTTATCTACGCTTGAGAAGATCCTCTCCAACTCCTTGCCACATTGAGGGGTTGTGCTTGATGGCTTCATGACTATAGTGTTCCCAGCCATGAGTGCTGGTGCAGCAAACCTTATGCTCTGCCAGTATGGGAAGTTCCAAGGCATTATGCTCCCTATTGTGCCTAGGGGCTCGAATGCTATGAACGTCTTCCTTGCATCTGTTACAGTAACCTCATCATCTATGAAGTGCTCTCCATTGTCTGCAAAGTACTCTATAGTCCATGCACACTTCTCAACCTCTGCCCTTGCCTCCCTTATGGTCTTGCCCATCTCCATAACTGCTACCCTTGCAAGGTGCTCCTTCTCCTTGCGTAGGATGCTAGCAACCTCATAAAGCACTGATGCTCTTCTATGAGCATCCCTCCTCCATGAATGGAATGCTTCCCTTGCTCTCTTAACCCTTGCTATAACATCATCCATGCTCATGGTGTAATGCTCCCCAATAACCTCCTCGCTAGCAGGATTTACAGTAATTATCCTATTACTACCCATACCTTTATCATCAAAGAAGACGTATAAAAAATAATATGTGTAATGCATGATAAAGATGATCAGCCATCTTATGCTAACTATTATTGGATTTTGACACAATAAGCTTATTAACTTACTCTTCCATAATAGATGCTAGAGATGGATAACAAGAAGGATGAATATACGGATTCGGTAGAAAAGTTACTTGATTCGCTGGCATTGGTACGCAAAATACCACAGTTCAGAGCATTCATGCCTATAAGAGTTATAGAGATTACTGAGGAGGCGCTACTTAACTATAGCAGGATAGGTGCAAGTCTAACATCAAGTATAGC
>Ga0105160_1000232_pt1 | contig 28002 bp, 30 predicted proteins | sample GXS110809BmetaG_FD_89591 | JGI IMG/M metagenome (GOLD analysis project Ga0105160, IMG submission 89591) | Hot spring microbial communities from Gongxiaoshe hot spring, China to study Microbial Dark Matter (Phase II) - GXS 110809B | ecosystem: Environmental > Aquatic > Thermal springs > Hot...
AGCAGGGTTTTCGGCGGTCTTTACGAGCCCAGCCCTGGAGCGGTTTATCCAACCCTCCAGTGGCTCGAGGATGAAGGATACGTTAAAGTCGTGCAGGACAACGGTAAACGTGTTTACAGCATCACCGAGCAGGGGTTGAAGTTCCTGCAGGATAGGCGTGAGAGCGTCGACAAGCTTATGAAATCATGCCACCAGCTGATGGACTCTGAGAAAACCCAGCTCTTCACGGCTGGCAGGAAGCTGGCTCAAACGCTGATGATCCTGTGGACTGAGGGAAACGAGGAGAAGCTGCGGGAGGCCACGGCCATCCTTGAGGAGGCGAGGAAAAAGCTGGCGGAGCTGACTTTGAGATGACTGAAGCCATAGTGGCCGAGGATTTGGTCAAAGTTTTCGGAAAGCTTGTGGCCGTCGACAGGGTTTGGCTGAGCGTCCGCGAGGGCGAGCTGTTCGGCTTCCTCGGTCCCAACGGTGCCGGCAAAACAACAACGATAAACATACTCACAACGCTGCTCAGGCCTACGTCGGGCAGGGCTGTCGTCGGCGGCTACGATGTGGTTACTCAGGCTGAGAAAGTAAGAAGGGTTGTCGGACTCGTGCCTCAAGACCTAACCGTTGACGACGAGCTCACAGGCTGGGAGAACCTCATGCTTCAGGCAGGCCTCTACCACATCCCCAAGCACGAGGCGAGAAAGAGGGCTGCTGAGGTGTTGGAGCTGGTCGGACTCATGGACGCGGCGAAGAGAAAGGTTGAAACATACTCGGGTGGCATGAGAAAAAGGCTTGAGCTCGCAGCCGGCCTCATCCACAACCCTGAGATACTCTTCCTCGACGAGCCGACGCTTGGGCTGGACGTCCAGACAAGGGCCGCCATATGGGATTACATCAAACGGCTTAGGAAGGAGCTGGGGATGACTGTTTTCCTGACAACCCATTACATGGATGAGGCCGACTTTCTCTGCGACAGGATAGCGATAATAGACCATGGGAGGATAAAAGCCCTCGACACGCCTGCAAACCTCAAAGCAAGCCTAGGCGGCAGCATAATCGAGCTGGAGATAGCTGACGGAGCGGGCCACGACATTACAACACTGTTGAACAAGGTGGAGGGTGTGGGTAAAACCGTCTTCGCCGACGGAGTCTACAGGCTGACCGTGGACAACGGTGAGGAAAAACTGCCGACGCTGCTTGAGACGCTGTTAAAAACAGGAGTCAGGGTAAGCAGGATAGTCATGAAGAAGCCGACGTTGGACGAGGTTTTTCTCGAGTACACGGGCAGGGCGCTGAGGGCGGAGACAGGCAGCTGGGAGGAGACTTTCAAGCAGATGAGGACGATCAGGAGGATGAGAGCATGATGCTGGAGGTTTTGACAGAAATTCAGACGCTGGTCGGCCGAGAGCTTAGGAAATGGGTTAGGTCGCCTTTCCTGATGTTTATGACGATGGTCCAGCCGGTTATCTGGATGGGGCTTTTCGGCAAAGCCTTCAACCTGACAGGAGTGTTCAAAATCTCGGAAGATGTTCTTACACAGCTTCCGCCGGACGTTACGTCTCGTGTTGGCGAAGTCTTCAACAGGATTATGGCGAGCCTTTTCGGCGTAGCCGACATGGACTACTTCTCCTACATGTCTGTCGGCATGCTCTCGATAGTGGTTTTGTTCACCTCGATGTCGAGCGGTATGTCCGTTGCGTGGGACAGAAGGCTTGGCTTCCTCAACAAACTGCTGGCGGCTCCAATAAAAAGAGGCTCCATAATACTTGCAAAAGTTCTCTCGGGTGTGATAAGGTCTGTGGCTCAAGCGGTTTTAGTTATGTTTCTCGCAGCAGCTCTCGGCGCCCGCTACTCTATCCCCAACCTCCTCGCACCCCTCGCAGCCATAACCACTCTCATGCTTCTCTCGCTCGGCTTGTCCTCTCTCTTCATATCGCTGGGGATCAGGCTGAAGAGCTGGGAGTCGCAGATGGCTGTGATGAACCTTCTAAACCTTCCGCTGATGTTTGCAAGCAACGCACTGTATCCCGTTAAAATGATGCCCCCATGGCTTCAAGCCGTTGCCTCCCTGAACCCGATAACCTACGCCGTCGACGCCCTCAGACAGTCCATGGTCTACGGACAGGCTGCAGACGTGTCCACTCTTCTGCTGGACATGGCTGCAGTATCCTTGTTCGCCGCCGTCTTGACAACGGTAGGGGTAATGGTGGCCGACCGGGGTCTACGAAGAAGCTAAACCGCAGGCCAGGCTGCAGTACGGGATGTGTTCAGGAACGTGGCATGATAACTATTATTTCAGGAAGCGTCGAAAGCTTTAGCAGTTTTTCAGGCGTTGCCGACACGTCCACGGCGTATATCCTTGAAGCGTTGGATATGTCAGCCGTGCCTTCACCGGTCAGCCAATCCCTCTCCCGCGCCGATTTATCGAGATATCCATACCATTTGACAAGCCTCAGGTCGTTGCTTTGCAGGATGGCCTGCGTCTCGTCCGGCGTGAGCGGATTCTTGAAAGGAACGTAAACTGTTACGGGGGTGTTGGGAGCGCTGCTCTGCCTCTGCTGCAGCCACGCCATCTCAGCCCTGTACTCTCTCCCGTATCCAACCCTGCCCTTCAAACCCGTCGCGTAAACCGTCCCATCCCCGTCAACCTCTAAAATCAGCTCTGGTAGAGCGTTGGTTGGGTAAGGCTGGAAAGCGGCTGGCCCTCTTATCGCAACACCTGTGTCAGCGTTGTAGACGCTGCCGTGGCACGGACACTGGAACTCCCTCTTCTCAGGGATGTAGTCGTAAAGACACCAGAGATGGACGCAGACTTTGCTGAAAGCCCTAAGGTCGCCCGACGGCAGATGGACGAGGATGTACTGTCTGAAAGGGTCCGAGTCAACCATGGCGTCGCCTGTCGCGGGAAACGGAAACGTGTATCTAGAGTTCACCGGCAGGTCCTTAAGGTTGATGATACGCTGTCTTATGCTTCCACCCTTTGCCTCCGGCCTGTACAGAAACCCGCCCCACGACAGGAAGGGGGCGAGAACCGCCAACAGGGATGCGCCGAAGACTGTCCTGAGGATGTTTCTTCTGGAGCCGGCCATGTTTTTCGGTTTGCTGGCAACCTATTATGTTTTACCCTGCTTTTCTAAAGCCTTCAGCTCCTGCTCGCCTATCCCCAGCTTTTTGAGGAGAGGCTTGACGTCAGGCTTCTTCACATCGGCTGCTTTCGCGGAAAACTCAGATATCATGGGCAGGTATTTGGCGTACAGAGTAAGCCTTTTGACTGCGGCCTCCCTCCTCTCAATCCTCGAGAGATAAAGCTTGAGGTTTCTGCCGCATTCGCGGAGAGCCATCGTCAGCTCCCTTTCGATCTCAGGCCTGTCTGCTATCGCTTCCTTCCCAACCGTCTTGTAGGGGATTTTCGTCGAACATATGCTGGTGAAGACGGCTAGAGGCGCCGGCTTCGGAACCTTGTAGTTGGCCCAGTCGATCTTCTCTTCAGCAACCTTCCACGCAACGTCGGCCCTCTCGTCGTAGAGAAGCGGTATTTTGTTGGCGAAGCGATAAAGATGGAATTTCTCCGTCAAAGGGATGTTGCCGCCGTAGGCCACCGCCGCCTCGATTATGAACGGATGGCCGCTGTAAGAGGATGGCTCGCGCTGGACGACGTACACAAAATCGGGATTAAAGGTCTTTTTTATCCCAGCTTCGAGAAACTCCTTGCCAACGGGGCTTAACGGCGTCGGGTCTGGAGGCCTAAATTTTCCATATCTCTTGAAGGCGTCCACGAGCGCTGTCACCTGCTGGTGGCTAAGTTTCTTAGGCTGGTCGTCGGGCTTCAGGCCTGCGAGCTCGACAACTTCACGAGCTGTCTTGCTCCCTATCTTCTGGAACGAGCTGGTTAGAAAAGACAGCAACGTTCTCGCCGAGGTTTCTGAGAGGAGACGCGTCATCATCTCGACGTCGACGCCTACTGGATGGGGTAGAGTTTCGGCTGGAGGCTCCGGAACCTTCTCGACGGAGCGGGGATAGTGGTAGAGCCTTCCTCTACTGTCGACAAAAGTAAGCGTCGCGTGAGGGTTGACGACAGCCGTGTGCTTGAAGTAGTCGAGTATCTTGGCCCTGCTGCCTGGGTAATCGGCCTCGAGGCTGAACTCCACCATCGTCCCCCTCCAGCCGTGCGGGCTCTGCCTCCTCTCGGAAGATATTACACGCGGCTTGTTCTCAACAACATCGATCATCAGCTCGTAGACGTAGAGGTTTTTGCCGTCTGTGCTCGAAGCAACTTTAGCAGGCTTGTTGGTTGTTATCTGCCCGTAGAGGAGTGCCATCGTACCGCCGAGCCCAAACGTCCCCCTCGACTGTTTGAACCCGTACTTGCTTCCATAGAGTACTGTCGCGAAGGCTGAGGGGATTTTGTCGCCGGGAACGCCTACGCCGTTGTCGACCACTTTAAGCCCGTAAACACCTCTCTCCGCATCCTCCTCCGAAAGCTCGACGTAAACCTCGGGCAGTATACGCCCCGTCTCCGCGGCGTCCAGCGAGTTTTCAACAAGCTCTCGAATGCTCATGTAAAGGCTTCTGGCCGGGCTGCTAAAGCCAGCTATGTCTCTGTTCTTGTAGAAGAACTCGCTGGGAGAGATGGCTTTGAACGTTGTCTCCAACCGTTACCACTGCCGATAAATGTTCAGACTTAGATATAGGGTTGTTTGTTCAAGGTCTCCAGCTGGAGTGATATATTCCAGGCTTGTCCACTCTTTCGTATGTGTGGCTTCCGAACCTGTCGCGGAGAGCTTGTATGATGTTCGCTGGAAGAGCCTTCCTCGTCATGGAGATGAAATAGTTGTAGGAGGCGTCGAGGACGGGCGTCGGTATGCCCGCCTGCTTCGCATAAATGATAACGTCTCGCCAGCCATCGACCCTCGACACAACCTCCCTAACCAGCTGGTCCGACTTAAGCAGATACTGGGCGTCGCCGACAGCCTTCAACGCCTCACGCAAATCCTTCAGAACCGCCGCACGTATTATGCATCCGTTTCTCCAAACCCTGAGGACCTCGTCGAGGCTTGTCCCGTAGCCATAGGCCTGAGAACCTGATTGGATTATGGTTAAGCCTTGGACGAAGCTCATAACCATGCTGCACCAGTAGGCTTTACGCAGCTTCTCCACCACATCGTTGCTGACTCTGTGTTTCGACCGCTCGCCGTAAACGTCATGGAGCTGTATCCGCAGATTTTTTAACGCGGAGATGTTGCGGGCTGAGACGGCTGCGTCTATCGACGGTGTCGGAACCCCGAGCTCAGCAGCGGTTTGGACGCACCATCTGCCGGTTCCCTTCTGCCCCGCCTTGTCCAAGACAAGCTCGACCAAAGGCACGCCTGTCTCAGGGTCTTTGAAAGCTAGGACGTCGGCGGCGATCTCGATGAGAAAAGATGAAAGCTCAGCCCTCCCCCATTCCCTGAAAACAACGCTTATCCCGTCAGCCGTCATCCCAAGACCTGTTTTCATGATGTCATATGTTTCGGCGATGAGCTGGAGTATGGCGTACTCGATTCCGTTGTGAACCATTTTGACGAAGTGGCCAGCACCGCCGCCTCCCATGTATCCTGCGCAGGGCTCGCCGTCGGCTTTCGCCGCTATGCTCTCCCAAAGATGTCTTGAAGCTTCAAACCCTTGTTTAAGTCCTCCGGCCATGACCGACGGTCCTTTCAAAGCACCCTCCTCGCCGCCGCTGACGCCAACCCCCATGAGGACGACGCCATGCTTCTCCAACATGGCCTGTCTGCGCCCTGTGTCTCTGTAATGGGAGTTGCCGCAGTCAAACAGTATGTCGCCGCGGCTTAGATACGGGGTTAGCTGCTCCAAAACCATGTCGACGGGTTTTCCAGCCTCAACCATAATTATGATTTGACGCGGTCGTTCAAGCATGGCCGCAAGCTCGCTGAAGCTGTACGACGGCCTGATGTCAAGCACTTGTTTAACCGAGGAAACAAGCCTGTCAGTCTTTTCAGCCGTCCTGTTGTAAACCACGACAGGAAAGCCTTTTGAAGCGATGTTCCTCGCCAGGTTCTCACCCATGACGCCCAGTCCTATCAGTCCTACGCTGTTCAACCCAGCTTCATCTGCAACGGCTTGCTATAAGGGGTTAGCGTCGCAGACCTGAACGGTTAAATACCTTAAACGCAAGTAATCATGCATGGTGAAGCTTTCACAGCTCATTAAAAGAAGCCCGATAACCATCAGAAGCGACGCCACCATACACGATGTCATACGCATAATGGCCGAGGAGAACATCGGCTTCCTCGTCGTTACCGAGGGAAGCGAAATAGCGGGAGTTCTCTCAGAAAGGGATGTTATCAAATCCCTTGCCGAGGAGAAAAACCTCGAAAAAAGGGTGGGGAGCTTCTGTAAAAGAGACATCATAAAGCTGAACGCCGACCAGACCGTTGAAGAAGCCGCTCAAGCCATGGGAAAACATAGAATCAGACACATAGTGGTAGTTGACAAGGACAACAAGCTTGTAGGGGTTGTCTCAGCGAGGGATGTTCTGGAGGAACTTTATTCGCCAGAAGCTTCATCAGACTAAGGTTTAGCAGCCATTTTTTCCAAGACTACTTGGGATAGGATGCTGCAGGCCTGGGCAATCCTCTGGTCTGCCAAGCTGTAGTAAACGGCGTTTCTCTCCCGCCTCGCCTTGACGACTCCCGACCTTCTCATGAAGGAGAGGTGCTGCGAAACCGTTGACTGGCTCAGCTTTGTCGCCGCCACTATGTCTCCAACGGATTTCTCACCCGCCATCAGAAGATGTAGGATGAGCAGGCGTTTGGGATGTGCCTGACCCTTGCAGAATTCCGCCAGCCTCTCGTAAAACTCTTCTTTCAGCTGGGTTTCGGCGATGTTCAAGAGCCGTCACCGTTCTCCTCCCTGAAGTAAAGGTCGAACAGCGGCTCCAAACGGCCTTTAAGCATCTGCCAGTAAAGACTTGCGAAGCTTTTCTTCATCCAGTATCTTATTCTTGTCGGCTGCATGGGTGAAGGCGGCCTTGTGTAGGTTCCGGAGACGAACAAGGCTTTGCCGCCGCCAACCTCTAGGGGACAGTTAATCCTGCCGTTGTAACGCTTCAAGCCATCCACGCCCAAAACCATGCTGGCGACGTTGTGTGCAACTATTCCCGCCTGCAGGTGGGCTACCACGCCTGACTTCGATATAGGGATGTTTGTTGCGTCGCCTACGGCGAAGGCGTCGTCGTAATCCTTCACCTGCATCGTATGCTTGTCGGCTGGTATCCACCCTTCTCTGTCGCCTATCTCCGAAGCAATGGCTACGGGAGAACCCCTATGAGGAGGCACAGCTATCAAAAGGTCGTAGCCAACTTCATCCCCCTCCATCGAGTAAACTCTTCCCTTAGCAGGGTCAACGCCGTCTATGTTGAAGAAAGTCATCACGTTGACGTTTCTCTTTTCGAGAAGGGGTTCGACAACCTCTGCGATGGGCTTCGCAGGATACGCGTGAGGATAGGGAGTTAGGAACGTCAGCTCAACTTTTTCTCTTATGCCGCGTTTTCTAAAGTAGTCGTCGAGCAGGAACATCGCCTCGGTCGGCGCTGGAGGGCATTTGTGCGGAACTCCCGCAATAACCAGCACAACCTTCCCCCTCTCAAACCTGTTCAGAGCATTCCATATCTTTGCAGCGTTCCAAGGCCCTGTGTGAAAGTTATAGCTGCTTTCCGCAAGCCCAGGCGTCAGCGAAGGGTCTGCAACACTTCCAGTCGCTATCACGACGTATTCGTAATCTATCTCTCTGCCCGTGTCGGTGACAACCTTTCTGTCCTGCAGGCTTATTCTCTCAGCTTTCTCGGCAAGGAACTTCACGTTACCCTTTAGCAGGCTTTGCTGTTTTCTGACGTATTTGCTCGGGTCTGCTCCGTGGAAAGCCACTTCAAGGTTCGCCGGCTGGAAGACGTGTTCCGTGCTGTCGCTAAGCAACATCACCGACGCTCTTCCCTCTCTTATCTGCTTCGCCAGCCTGCGTGCCAGAAGGTTTGCCGCAAGCGTGCCGCCCGTGCCGCCTCCCAACACTAAAACATTCTTCATCTCAGCCACTCTTGGCCGTCACTCTCACCACTATGCGTGTGTATCCCTGTTCCTCAACAATCTCCTCGACGACGTTGCCCGTCTTCCTCGCCCAAGCCTGTACGTCGGATTTAGCAGCCGGGTCGGTGGCCCACAGCTCGAGGATGTCCCCGTTCTTCGCCTCACGGTACGCTTTGAACAGGTCTGTCAACGGCCCGGGGCAGAAGCTTCCCCGAGAATCGATAATCCGTCTGCCAGCCTGCGCCATCTAAACCACCTCATATGAAGATTACTTGGCCGCCTTCACTCAGCTGTATGAATGTTGCAGCACCCACCACGTCGTCGACCTCAGGTATGAAGTCCTCCTTCCTCAGGCCCATCACATCCATCGTTGTTGAGCAGGCGTGAAGCTTGACACCGTTTTCCTTCGCTGTCTTGACCAGCTCCCTTATGCTGGGAACCTTCTGCCTCGTCATCTTGCTTTTCAGCATCTTGGTGACGAGGCCTGTCATGCCTGGGAGCATGCCTAGGATGTTCGGCAAGGGGAGGCCGGGGTTGCCGACGGACGCCACCTTCAGCCTGTCTATCTTACGTTTGTTTATCACATCCATTCCCCAGAAGGTGAAGAACAAGTGCACCTCATAGCCCATGACCGCCGCCGCGTTGGAGAGCATCAAAGCCGGATAGGCCATGTCCAACGTGCCTTTAGAGAGGATTATGCAGAGTTTGCTTGTTTGCCCTGTTGTTCCTGCCTGTTGAAGGGTTTGTGCCTGGGTCATGTTTGCTCGTCTATTAGTATATTCGGATAGTCTAATATATTTTCTGTAATTACTTCATTTAAACTAAACCGCAGCAATATTCAGTATACATCCGTCAGCTTTTGCCTACAGCAACCACGGGCTTAAGCATGGCAAAGTCGGCTGAGAACTTTTTAACCTCCGCCTTCTCAACCCACTTAAACTTCCTCAGAAGGCTCGCCGTGTAAATCTTCCGCCAGTCGAACCCAACAACCTTTCCCCAAGCCTTGAAGACGCGGGGGTCGATGTAGTTGCGCAGAGAGGTGGAGAGGTTGTAGTCCCTAACCTTCAACGCTAAGTCTAGGTTTAGCATGGCTTTCTCAAGGCTGGCCTCTGCTTTAGCCCGTTTCTTCTCAGAGGCTGCGTTCCTAACCTGCTCCATCAGCTTCCTGACTCTCTCCTCCTTTTTCTGCAGCGAAGCCTCCCAGTTTTTAGGCGGTGCGCGTTTATGGTTTAAGGCTTCTGCGGCTTTGAGGTTTGCCAGCTTGGCGTAGTATAATGCCTTCTCTAGAGACGTCACCTCCTCCCGCGGAATTTTTGCGAGAAAGTCTTTCACAACCTTCGTGGCTATGTATGTTCTGAAGACTTTCGCCGTCAGCCCTTTCACGATTTTCCCGAGGAAGCGGTTGACGTGCCGGCTGTTGATGTTCTGGAAGACTTGGTCTCCTTCCTTCTTACCCTCTATCAGTTCTTTGAAAACAACATAGACCTGAGGCGGCTCACGCGTCAAGTCTATCTGCTTCTGCCACCGCACGCTGTCTTTCCCGAGAAAATCGAACTCCACCTTCTTCTTGGAAAGCGTTACATGCTCAACCCTCAGGGTTGTAGCTCCGACTGTGTCGGCCTCGTCGGGGTCCTTCTCGTCACCAACCCTCATAGCAAGCTTGTCAATCAAATAGCATGCTAGGGCTATCTCCCTCATCTTTGGGTCCTGCGAGCTCAACCCCTCCATGATTTTACGCCGTACGGCGTCTACGTGTTTTTCAAGCAGCATGGCTTTGTCATACTTCATCCTGTCCCGCTTCTGCTTGATGTCGGCTGTGTCGCTTAGCCATACATATTTCTCTTTTCCAGTTAGCTTGTCGTTCCAACGCGCCAGCCACATCGAGTCATGGTCATGAACTATTTGACCCCAGTTTCCCGGCGGTATCGGCGCGTCTTCGCCAAGGTTGAGAGTGATGTCCGACTCATACACCCGAGGTTTCCACCTTCCTCTCAAAGGATGCGCTCCACGGCCCATGAATATGCCTGGTGGCTCAACCATCCAGTTGGCGACCTCGTATCTTTTCCCATCCATCTCAGCCCATCCATACCTAGCCTTCAGCTCTTCCCGCAGCTTCTTCCTCTCAGCCGAAAGCTTCTTCCGATACTCTGGGTCAGCCTTGAGCCTTCTCTCTCTTTCCACGTAGTCATAAACCTCTGTGAAGTCGATTTCGTCGATGGAGACGTCCTGGAACCTTCCGTTGAAGGTCTTCAGGAAATCTGACAGAAAGTTTTTGCAGAAGACGGGGTCTTTGACGTATGGCGTGTCTTTTTTCAAAGCCCATGCATAAGCCATCTCCTCTTGGAGAGGCTCGAGCTGAATCTTTTCACCCCTGATGGTTATCGACAAACCCTTCGGCTGATATGGATGAGGAAGTGCTACGCCGTTGTGCACCAGTGTCCGCCACTTACCCATTTTCTCCACCGTTGAACGCCGGTGCTAAAACGCCATCAAGCTCATCTCTATAAAAAGTTATTCAGCAACTTTGCTGGCATGAGTTTGGCCCACTCTTCAGGAACTACAGTCCTTTTGAGAAGGCTTATGGTACCCATGGGCTTTGAGGAGGCTGGGAATAGAATACTTCCAAGAGACAATGGTGTTGGGAGGAGGTTCAGGGAGCTCAAGGACAGGACCGGAAGATTCTACAACATAAACTCAAAGACGGTCAAGAACATAGAAGAGATAGCGACAGTGACAGTCCTCATACACAACATACTACTCAAAACTAGGACAGGAGGCGTATAACTTGGTTGACACTGCCTTGAGTAATACCGATATATAGCATTTGTTGTTTCGTATAGGTTGATAAAGGGTGTCAGGCTGGGTTTCGGCATTGCCTTGGGCAAGCTTCTGCTGTTGACTGTTGTGCTGACTGCCGTGTTGTCAGCCGTCATCTCATTGAATTATTTATCGTCAGTTATCAACTCAAATGCAACAATTACCGGTTCACAGGATGTTTTTTCAAAGAAACCGTATATAGTGTTGAGTGTTGAGGTAAGCCATCCTAGGATAAGGGACCTAAAACTCAGGGAAGGTGTCTACGTCTATGAGACTGCGCCAAGGCTTATCGAATACGAAGGAATATACTATGAGAAGTGGGTATACAACGTCAGTGGATTAGGCGGGTCGAAGTGGTCGGTAATAGTGTCGCTATATCCATATCTTGTTAAGCCTAACAGAACCGTAGGGCTCATCCCGATAGTGGAACGGCATGTAATAGATTTGTCCGGTGTAGCTAGGTTCATCAACTACACTGCAGGCAACCGTACTACAATCGTTGACGAGACGCTCCCTCCGACAACCAGCTACTGCATAGATATCCTTGTAGCCCCTCCCTGGTTCGTTTACGTTAGGCCTGGTGGACGGCTGACAGTCAGGGCGGAGGCTGAAGTTCCGGACCCAGCGGGCGTGAGCATAGCGGAAGAAAGGTTTTCAGTCGGTGAGGAGGTTGTATCATGCAGAAGCCCATCCGGCAGATGCTTCCAAGTGACTTCAGAGCTGACGGAAAGATTTTTGAGAGGAGGGAAATTGATTTATCAGAGAGTTACGGCCTATCGTTTCATCATAGATGCTGAGTATGGAATGGTCGTGCTTTTAGAAAAGTATGTCGGCCCGGACCTTGTTTCAAGGATTTCGCTGGAGGAATGGTCATGAGAAAGCTTGAATCAGTAGTATTCGTCCTATCAAGCCTCTTGCTGGTGTTGTTGATTCCTGTCTCTACCGCGGACGTGAGATGTGACCAGCTTACAGGCGGGTGCAGAAGCGGCATACCATGCTGCACACGGGAAGCTGCCCGCCTCCCAGTTATTGGTATGGTTCTATTTGCGGGTGCGATGATGGAGACCCAAATTTACCGGTCAACGTATATCTACGAGATGCGGATGGTTTTTTACGGGAAAGAGGCTACTGTAACACATGGACAGGGACGTCTTATAACCCTTATGACTACACTAAGGGTCTGGGCTCTTGGAATAGATGCAGATATCAAGCTATAAGACACGAAAATAACCATTTCATAGTTTATACGGACGGGCCGGAGCCGAACCCTCAACCTGCATATTTCTGTAACGGGAACGGTGACCTGACAGCGCCTTGGAGTTGCGTATACTTCACAATCTATCAATGGCATCAAGTATGCTAGCGGGTAGCAAAAGATAATCTGGGCATGGTTGTAGGCATAACCTTCAGATAAAGGGTCGAGCTTAGACCATGCCGGCAACAAAACAGAGCTTAGTAGGATCATCAACCCTCAACCCTTTCTATATGGGTTTATAAAAATGGTTTAAGGTGGTTTCGCCCTCTGCTCCCTCATGAACTCCTCGTAAACACGTTTCACCCTTTCCGCCGCCGGCCCCTCGCCGAAAACCCCCTCACGCGTAACCCTCACCCTGTCCATGACGACGATTGTGTCCGACTCTTTGTGGTAGACTACGAGGTTGGGGAAGAGCCTGTTGAGCCTTTCGGCGAGAACGGTCATGTCGGGCCCAGCCTCCAAAACCTCGATCCGGGAGATGCTGTGTCCCGCGAGGAAAAGCTTAGCATAGGTTGTGCCTGTCTCATCTTTTACGTCAGCTATCCACAGGCTGTAGTCGCTCGGGTTATAGGCCAGCACACGGCCTGTGTACACACCCGTCGAAGTCACAACCTTGACCGTCCTGTCCATTATGAGGGCGAATTCATCACCAAACCTTTTGGATGCGATTGTGGAGCTCAAACACTTCACAACCTATATGATCAGGTTGTTTTTATGGCTGCCGTCAACCTTTTATCCCCCCTTTCAGCCTTGCTTTTGAGATGGTCGGGGAATCGGGTGGCTGTCTTTGGCCAGGCTCTGAACACTGACCCCGCAACAACTCTTTCCAGCGAGGTGGCTGCTTCTTGAACGGGTCGAACAGCTTTAGGGTCACTCCTTGGGAGGTTGAGGGCGCCGTCAACTACGACAGGCTTGTCCACGAGTTTGGGACAGAGCTGATATCCGACAGCTTGATGGAGAGGCTTGTCAGGGATGCGGGCGGAAGCAACCACATGCTCAGAAGACGTGTCTTCTTCTCCCACAGAGACCTCAACCTTGTGCTCGACGACTACGAGTCTGGCAGAGGCTTCTTCCTCTACACAGGCAGAGGGCCCAGCGGCCCCATGCACATCGGCCACATCATACCGTTCTACTTCACGAAATGGCTCCAGGACAGGTTTCAAGCAAACCTATACATACAGCTGACAGATGATGAAAAGTTTCTCGAGGAGTCGAGGGGGCTTACGCTGGAGGACACGGCATACTGGTCTCAGGACAACATGCTGAACATCGCTGCGGTGGGTTTCGACCCTGACAGAACCTTCATCTTCAGAAACACACAGTTCATGGGAAAAATGTATCCGCTTGTGCTGAAGACGGCGCGGAAAATCAACTTCAGCTGGGTCCGTGCGGTGTTCGGGTTCAACGACCAAACCAACATAGGCATGGCTTTCTTCCCAGCAATCCAAATCGTCCCCACACTCTTCGAGAGGAAGAGATGCCTAATACCGGCAGCCATCGACCAAGACCCTTACTGGAGGATTCAACGGGACATAGCGGAGGGGCTGGGCTTTTTCAAGTCGGCTGCGATACACAGCCGTTTCCTCATGCCTCTGACGGGGCCGACGGGGAAGATGAGCGCTTCACAGCCCGAGTCAGCCGTCTTCCTAACCGACGACCCTAAAGCCGTGAGAAAAAAGATATGGCAAGCATACTCAGGGGGGCAGCCGACGGTGGAGCTGCATAGAAAGCTGGGCGGAAACCCTGAAGTTGACGTTGCCTTCCAGTGGCTCTACTATTTCTTCGAAGAAGACGACAGGAAAGTTGAGCAGATAAAAAACGACTATGTGGCGGGAAAATTGTTGACAGGCGAGCTGAAAGAAATCCTCATCGAGAAGGTTCAGGCGTTTCTGGAGCGTTTCAGAGAGGCGAGGGAGAAAGCAGCTGATAAAATATCTCTCTTCACACGTGAGGGGAGGCTCGCGGCTCGGATGTGGGAGAGCTGGCCCGACTTCGACGCCTAGGTTTCAACCGGGCCCTTGTATATAGCCCTCGGCCTGAAAAGCCTGTTGTCAGCCTGCTGCTCTATTATGTGGGCTGCCCATCCAGCCGTTCTCGAAGCCACGAAGATCGGTGTGTAGAGGCGCGGCGGTATTCCCATCAGCTTGTATAAAGCAGCGGCGTAGAAGTCGAGGTTGGGGTAGAGGTTTTTCTCCCGTGCCATCAGCCTCTCCACATGGTCTCCAACACGGTAAAGCCTATCGTCGCCGACGCGTTTGCAGGCCTCTTCGAGAAGCTCTTTAACAAGCTCTGCACGCGGGTCTATACCACGTTTATAAACCCTGTGTCCGAAACCCATGACCCTCTCCTTTCTCACAAGCTTCTCCCTGACGTATCTCTCGGCTCCCTCGACGTCGTATTCAAAGACCTCGGTCGCTTTCTCGTTTGCACCCCCGTGTAAAGGTCCTTTCAACGCAGATATAGCGCCAACAACCGCGCCGTACATGTCGGTCAACGTCGAAGCTATCACGCGGGCGGTGAACGTTGACGCAGCAAGCTCATGCTCCACGTAAAGTATGAAAAGGATTTCAAAGGCCCTGCACATCCAAGCCTCAGGTTTTTCGCCTTTAATCAGTGTTAAAATTGTGTCAGAATGGCTTAACCCTTGAGAGGGCTTAACCCAACTGCCTTTCAAAAGCAGGTTATCTATGTTTCCTGTCAGAAGACCAACCTTAGCGATAAGCCTCACAGCCTTCCTTCTGTTAGCCTCAACTGACGTATCGTCGAGCTCGGGGTCGTAGGCTGCGAGTGCTGAAACTCCCGTGCGTAAAGCATCCATCGGATGGGTGTTAGCCGGCAAACTCTTCAAAACCGACACAACCTCGTCGGGAACATTCCTGTTTAAAGCCAAGTTATTTGAAAAATGCTTGAGCTCGTCCGAGTCTGGCATTTTGCCGTAGATAAGCAGGTAGGCTATTTCCTCGAAGCTGTGCTCGCGTGCAAGCTTCTCAAGACTCTTTCCCCTTATGATGATACGCCTATTCTCGACATCGATGGTGCATATAGTTGATTCGACAGCAGGCACTCCTTCAAGCCCGGGAACATACGGGTACTGGCTCATCTCACAAACACCTCCACAAGCTCCGAAACACTGCCAAGCCTCTCAAGATTCCACACGATGTTAACAACCTCTTTTCTTTGCTGTTCGCTGAGAAGACCGGAAGCAAGCCTGTTGAACTTTGCTTCAACCTCCTGGTCTGTCATCGGGTTTTTGTAATGTCCACGGGGTATGGCGACCTCTTCTGAAACCTGTCTGCCGTCTTTCAGCCATGCGGTTATCTTGTTCGGAAGCTCTTCAGGGTATCTGGCTGTGAGGGCGGCGTCTTCTACAACCTCTATCCTGTCGATGAAGCTGGCTATGTCATCTTTTTTCACCCTGTCGGCTGAGAAGCTGTCCAGCCAAACCCCGCCGTCGAGAAGTGTCACGGCAACTATGTAGGGCAGGCTGTGGTCCGCCGTCTCCCTTGTCCTAGGCCTCCATTTCTCACGGTCTTTTGCGAGTATCGTGTAGGATGCCTCAAACGTGTCAACCCTCACCTTCGAAATGTTTTGAGCCGAGCCAGCTTTCTCAAGAACTTTCAAAGCCGCGTCGACGGCTGTCATCGCATGGTATTCTACGGGATGGTATTTTATGTAGGTTTTGACTATCATGTCAGGCTCCCTAACTTTAGGCAAGGTCTCCAGGCTGAAGGCTTCCCCGGAGACCTGTTTGAAGAAACCCATCTCCCCTTCGAAGGGTTGGGAAGGGCCTGTCATGCCGTTTTCAGCGAGCATGCATGCGAAGACAGCGTTTCTGCAGGCGTTTGCAGCAGCCGCCCCCTTCCACATGGACAGTTCCCCTGCCCGTGTCTGACGCATCGCAGCATGCGGAACCACGGCAAGCGATAAAGCGTTCCCCAGCTTCTCCGCGTCCAAACCCATCACCCTGCCTACGCCTGCAGCAGCCGCCACCATCGTGAAGTTGACATGGTCCCATCCTTTTTTCCTCAACGTGACGGCGTCGCAGAGCCTGCATCCAACCTCGTAGCCCACCGCAATAGCTTCAGCCACAGCCCTGCCGTCAGCTCCAGAGGTTTCGGCAGCCGCTATGATGGCTGGTATCATGTCGCTTGGATGCAAAGGCTCTTTCGAGAGATAGGTGTCGTTAAAATCTAGGGCACGGACTCCCACGGCGTTGGCGAAAGAAGCCCAATCGGGAGTGGCTTTTTCACCGGACAGCCAGAGAGTTGAGCCTTGGTTTGTCACCGCGTATTTCAACGCGGCCTTCCTCGCCGAGACCAACGCCTCCTCGTTCCATGCGCCGAGGTAACAACCGAAGCTGTCCAAAACCCTTCGCTTAACCTCGTTCAAAACACCATCCCGCAGAACTATCTTACCAAGCGAAAAGTTCACAATCTGCTCAACAACACGGTCAAACATACCGTAACAAAGATCCGCACATCCGCTTTTTAAATTATTCACTGGTTTTGTCAACGGGCTTAGCCAAAGTCCTTAGAAGCAGGATTGTTAGCAGCAGGCCGACGAAGACAAGAAAAGAGCCCATGGCCGTCATGAACCCTAGGTCGGCGTAACGTGTTTCCGTCACGGTCGTTTGCACGGCAACCGTGAAGAAATCTGTCTTCGTAGACTGGAGCAGGGTTGTGTAAACATGCGAGCTCGTTGTGTAAGCTATGGTTGTCACGGTTGTTTTCGTCTCCACTATGGTTGTTCTTATCCCAGCCTCGAAAACGGCCTCAACGCTGCTGGATGAAATTTGCATAGCTGTCAACAAGCCATTGTTTGAAACAGTCTTGAGGATGACGTAAAAGGATGTATTCCCCGCGACCGCAAACCTCGCTACACCTGAAAAACCTCTGCCGACGAGGGCCCAGCCGGCGGGCTGATGCAAAACATCGCCTGAAGCACTGTACAGCTCCACGTCCGAGCTGGAGGACCATGAAACTTCAACCATTGACTCTGAGTTGGATCGGAATGGCCCCGCGACAAGAGGTTTATCAAGCTCGAGCGTCATGTTGCGCAGTGTTGTGAGTGTTCGACTCACGGTCCTAGAGCCTGTGGTTGTTTCGACAGTGGATGTAGTAAACCTCACGGCCACCTCGGCCACGGTCGTGTAAGATGTTGTCAAAACCTCGGTTACAGGCTCCTCAAACTGTGTAACCCTCTCCGTTGAGGTCTGGATTATGACGGTGTCTTTGAAAGAAGCGACGTAGGGGAGCCTCACAAACCCCAGCCCAATTAACATTATGCCGAACACTATCAGGCTGGAAACAGCAAGCTGTGCACGCACACCCGCTCAAGCCCTTAGCGGTATAAAGAGCTATGGTGTTAGAATTGGTCAAAACATCTGTTCTACGGAATTGAAGCTCCGCCGCCTGCTCGCTCTACAACCATTTCAAAGGAGTGGATGTTTAGCCAGCCGAGGTTTTCAGAACCTGTCTAACAGCCATAGCATCTCTACACGCGTAAACTTGGTTTGGACGATGTTAGTCTAGGGGGATTTTTACGGCGGCCGAAAGAACAGCCTTGCCAGCCTTCTCCACAAACGGCTTCAGGTATTCGGCGTCAACCATCGGAGTCATCTCGGCCAAGTTATCGCTTACGAGGAGAGCCGCACCCGTCTTGACGCCGCGCATCATTCCTAACCCGAATAGGGTCGCGCACTCCATTTCAACAGCTATGTACCCCCTCTTAGACCATCTGCTGACAAACTCCGGGTCTTCGGCGTAGAAGGCGTCGCTGGAGAAGACGGGGCCGACATAGGTTTTGAGGCCGTGGGCGTTGAGCTCGTTAACCAACGTCGTCAAGACATCGTAGCTGGGAACGGGTGTTATGTGGAGGTCGGGGATGTATTGCTGCAGGCTGCCGCCGATGTAGGCAGCTGCAGTGGGTATGACGGCTTCGCCGTTCTTCATCCCTTTGACGAAAGCGCCGCACGACCCCAGCCTGATTATCAATTTAGCGCCGAGCATGATAAGCTCCTCAAACACTATAGCCGACGAAGGTCCTCCGACGCCGTGGCAGATGACGGTGACAGGCTCGCCGTTGTAGTATCCTGTATACGTTATGAAGCCTCTGTTCTCGTTGACCAGACGAGGTTTGTCGAGCATTTTAGAGAGCTGGACGACGCGTGCGGGGTCGCCGGCAGCCACAACCCTTTTCGCCACATCTTTCGTCTTCAAATGCTGCGGCTCAACCATGCTCAACCACAATTAATCCCGGTTGAAAAACATTTCTTAAACCTAGGCCTAGTGCCGCCGCGTAAGTCTTGAAAGAGCTCTCACCCGCCTGCATTCAAAACCCGCAAATCCTGTAGAACGAGTTAAGCCATGATACGCAGCCAGGCATGCAAAACCATGGCGAGAGAACGTGAAAAAGAGGTTGGAGCATTTCGGATGGATGCGTAGACCATGAACGTTGTAAGAGGAACGTGCTAAATGCGGGGCAGGAACACGGGCTTCCTTAAGGGCCAGACCTAAGGCTTTCCATTATTCACAGAACGCTCACGTTCTCGACGTCCGCCGGGGCGAGCATTATCCTCTCCTGGTCCACTCTGAAGGAGATTCTTCCCAGCTCGTCCAAGTCTTCAAGATAGCCTATCAGCTGTGTGCCGTGGGAGAGTGTGACGTTCACCGTGGTCTTAAAAAACTCCATCACATCTCTTATCTTGTCTATCAGCTCAATTCTCCAGCCTGCTTTGTATAGTTCATACTCTTTTCTAAAGCTTCCAAGAATGTTCTCCAACAGCTGTATTTCGTCAACCTCTCCACCGACCTCCGCGGAAATGGATGTGTTTTCGTTCCTGAAGTCCGCTGGGATTTCATCGAATTTCACGTTGCAGTAAACCCCACCGCCTGCAAACGCTCGTGCGATTAGGTCATTCACAACATCCATCTCGACTGAGACGGCGGCAACTCTGTAGCCGTGGAGGGAGATCTCGTTAGGCCATCTAAGAAGAGGCTGCAACCCGGTGGTTCTCGCTATCCCCTCAACAACCGAGAGCGCTGTCGTCAGTATGAGAAGGGGTGAGGTGGTGGCGCTCTGACGCGGGTAGTTGATAAAAGTAAACCATAGACAGCCCGACTTGAGGGGCTGCAGCCTTCCTATCGATGCTTTCTGGCTACGTGTGAAAATTGCCACCCCCTCCTCAGTCGTTCCGAGGTTCTTCGCCTCGTCAAAGGTCGATATCGTTTCAGGAACCTCTATAACCTTGGATTGCCCTGCCGTCAAGCGCTGCCACGGACCCCTTGGCTGCTCTGGCAATTAATCTTTTTCCCCGTTCTGCCGAGCAACAGCGTGATGCCGCAGACCAAGCCCGTCAGCCAGATTAACAAGTCGGCTGTCAGCGAAGTCATGTCAACAGTCCAAGCATCCGCCGGACCGGCGAAGGTCGCTAGCGTGTGGACGGCGTATGTGAATGGGACGCCGTAACTGACGTGGACGAAGTCAGGCCATTCATTGAGCTGGCCCACGGTTATCGACGCCGTGGTCAAACCTGACCACAGAGCCGCGAAAAAGATGACTCGCAGTATCATTGGTTTCCGTCGGCCTTCAAAATATTTATATTCTACCTGTCTGTGTTCCGAGCTAAGAGAGGAGTGAGATTATTGCTTCACGGCGCTGGGTAAGCTTTTCATCCGACGTCGTGGGTAGCCGTATCTCTGGGAAGGTTTTTCCGGGAGGTGGGGTTGGATGGCATGGCGTAGGAGTTTAGAGTATTCGCTGCCTTCGAGGGTTGAAATCTTCGACACGACGCTCAGGGATGGGGAGCAGACGGCTGGCGCGGCTTTAAGACCAGAGGATAAGGTCAGGCTAGCTGAGGCGTTGGCTGACCTTGGCGTCGACGTTATCGAGGCAGGCTTCCCGCCTGTTTCAAGCGGCGAAACCTCTGCGATAAAGCAGATAGCTGAAATGGGTCTTAAAACGAATGTGTGCGTCCTGTCTCGTTGCGAGAAATCCGACATCGACGCTGCTGCCAAGGTTAGCCCGCAGTGGATTCACGTCTTCATCGCAACCTCCGACATCCACTTGGAGCACAAGCTTAAACTGACTAGGGAGCAGGTCCTAGAGAAAGCTGTCGAGGCGGTGGACTACGCAAAATCATACGGTTTTACGGTTCATTTCTCAGCCGAAGACGCCACAAGAACCGAGCCAGCCTACCTTCTCAAGGTCTTCGAAGCCGTGGAAGAGGCTGGAGCAGACAGCCTCGACATCCCAGACACCGTAGGAACGATAATACCGCCCGTCATGAAACAGCTCGTCTCCACAGTCAAGAAAAAAGTAAAGATACCTGTGGCTGTACACTGCCACGATGACTTCGGCCTCGCCGTCGCCAACTCTCTCGCAGGCGTTGAGGCAGGCGCTGAAATAGTTCACGCGACCGTCAACGGAATTGGAGAGAGGGCTGGAAACGCGAGCCTAGAAGAAGTTGCCGCGGCTTTGAAATTCCTCTACGGCGTGGAAACAAACATCAGGTTTGAGAAGATTTACAAAGTCTCGAGGCTTGTGGAGAAGCTGATGGGCATAGTTGTTCCGAAGAACAAGGCAATAGTAGGCGACAACGCCTTCGCCCACGAAAGCGGGATACATGTCCACGGCATACTGGGAAACCCAACGACATACGAGCCGGTGATGCCGGAGGTGTTTGGAAGACGACGGCGGATAGTCTTCGGAAAACATTCAGGAATTCACGGACTTGAAGCCTTCCTCAAAGAATACGGCTTCACCGTTGAACGTGACAAAGCCTCTGCTGTTTTGAAGAGGGTTAAGGAGATCGCCGACAGCGGTGGAAAGGTTTCGGAAGAGGTGATACTCTCCCTAGCCGAAGACGTTTACGGCAGAAAGACGCAGAAAAGGTCTTACGTGAAGAACCTCTTCATGATTATGGAGAACAACGGTTTCAAAGCCCAGTGCGACCTCATGATGGCGGGGGAGATCGTGGCCGGCGAGGGGAGCGGGTCCTCCGCCGTGGAAGCCGCGTTTTCCGCAGCCCTTCAAGCCGTCAACAAAATTGTCGACGTCAAAATGGTTGACTTGAAGGTTCACGCACCCCATTTCGGCTATCACAGCGCCGAGGCCGAGGTCGTTCTCTCCGCTAACGGTGTGGAGGCTGTGGGCAGGGGTATAGGGCATGACCCCGCCGTCGCCGTGGTTGCGGCTGTGACAAGCGCAGCCCATCAACTACTGTACAGCCAGGAGAGGCTTGAAGCGGAATGAGAGCGGCAGACGCCTTGGTTAGAGAGATGGCTCGCAAGGGTGTTGAGATAGTTTTCGGCATACCCGGAGGAGCCAACATGCCTTTCTACGACGCTTTGAGAGACTCCAACATCAAAAGCATACTAGTCAGACATGAGCAGCACGCTGTTCATGCCGCCGAGGGATACGCCCGGGTCAAGGGCAGGCCGGGTGTTTGCTCGGGGACCTCTGGCCCCGGGGCCACGAACCTGATAACGGGGCTTGTGGACGCTTACATGGACAGCGTCCCAGTCGTAGCCTTGACAGGGCAGGTTGTAAGGTCTTTCATGGGGACCGACGCCTTCCAGGAAGCAGACATCGTAGGGCTTGTTCTACCCCACATAAAGTATGCGGTTACTGTCAAAAACCCGCGTAGGCTTGTGCAGGAGTTCGTCAACGCTTACACGGTTTCAATCAACCGCAGGCCGGGGCCGACGCTGGTAGACATGCCGAGAGACGTCATGACGGAGGATGTGCCGTATGAGGAGACAACGCCCGAGCCTATCTTCAACCAGCCTTTGCCCGAACCCGACGTGGAATCTGTCAAGGCGGCTGCGCAGCTCATCCTCGAGTCGGAGAAACCAGTCATACTAGTCGGCGGAGGAGCTGTTTACAGCATGGCTGGACGCGAGGTGCTGGAGCTGGCTGAACACATCGCCGCCCCGATTGTTACGACGACGATGGGGAAGGGCGCTGTTCCAGAGACCCATCCGCTGGTTTTAGGAGTCGTCGGGATGCATGGGCGGATAGAAGCAGACCTCGCTGTGGTGGAGTCGGACCTCGTGATATGTGTCGGGACAAGGCTCTCTGACAGAGCCATAGGACCCGCTAAAGATTTTGAAAAAGGGCGTAAAATCATCCACATAGACATCGACGTGAGCGAGTTCGGCAAAAACGTCAAACCAACCGTCCGCCTTCCAGGCGACGCCCGCAAAGTTCTGGCAGAGCTGGTCGAATACGTCAAACACATAATTCCGAGAAGGCCTGACTGCCCGATGGCTAAACGGCTGCATGAAATTGGAGATGCCTACGAGGAATACATGACGAGCATGGATGACGGAAATGTCATGCACTCGTGGAAGGTCGTATCGCTCCTCAACGAAATACTGCCTTCAAACACCATAGTGACGACCGGGGTTGGACAGCATCAGATGTGGGCTCAGCTTTTCTGGAAGACGATGACGCCCGGCTCTTGGATAACCAGCGGCGGGCTTGGGACGATGGGTTTCGGGCTGCCTGCTGCTTTCGGGGCGAAGGCCGCTGCCCCAGACAGGATTGTCGTAGACTTGGACGGTGACGGAAGCTTTCTGATGACCTGCCAGGCTCTTGCATGCGTTGCCGACTACCAGCTCCCCGTGATAACCATCATCTTCGACAACAGGTCTCTCGGCATGGTGAAACAATGGCAGGACCTTTTCTACAGTAAACGCTACAAGGACGTTGAGTACAACGACAGAACGGATTTGGTGAAGCTGTCTGAGTCTTTCGGGGTTGAAGGCTTCAGGGTGGAGAGCTACGACGAGCTTGTCAAAGTCGTCAGCAGAGCTGTGAGGACCAACTCGGCTGTTACTGTGGACGTGCCGGTCGACCGTGGAGAGCTCGTGTTCCCGATGGTTCCGCCTGGTAAATGGCTTCAAGAAGTCAGGCTGCCGCCCGGCTTTGACCTGACGCAACGCATCGTCAACATCAGCAAGGTTTAAGCATGAAGTTCATACTTCACGTCGTTTTGGCAAACAGTCCTGACGCGGTGGCGAAAATGATGCTGACGGTTAAGCAGGGTAACCTGGCCATAGAGTCTGTGAACATTAACAAGTCGGAGGACGGGGGCAAGCTTTCTGCGGTGCTGCTGCTTGAGGGGGAAGAGGGAAAAGGTGAGTGGCTGGCCAAAAAACTGTTGAACTATCCATACTATCATTCCACCAGCTTAATGAAGTTGAACGTCTAGCCTCCCGCTCATCCACAGCATGTGTTTGCTTGTGAGCCGACATCCGGAAATGGATTAGCTACTGTTAAAGCTTTTATCAAAGCTTTAACGCTGCAACTTCATGAAGGTATACTACGACAGTGACGTGTCGCTTGACATCTTGAAAGATAAGACGGTGGCTGTTATTGGTTATGGAAGCCAGGGCCGGGCGCAAGCGTTGTGCATGAGGGATTCAGGGTTGAAGGTTGTGTTAGGACTGCGTCCGGGCGGAGCCTCATGGAGTAAGGCGGTTGAAGACGGGTTCTCACCCCTGACCGTCGATGAGGCGGCACGTGCAGCAGACGTTATTCACATCCTAATCCCGGACATGGAGCAGCCCATGGTGTATCAGAAACAGATTAAGCCGCAGTTGAAGCCCGGCAAAACGCTAGGCTTCTCCCACGGCTACAACATACACTTCCGCCAGATAGTTCCGCCGAAAGAGGTTGATGTGGTGTTGATGGCGCCCAAATCGCCGGGCTCACGCATGCGCGACCTATACCTTCAAGGTAAAGGCGTGCCAGCCCTCGTAGGCGTTGGACAGGATTTTTCCGGGAGGGCTTTGCAGACGGCTCTAGCCTTGGCTAAGGCATGCGGCTGCACGAGAGCAGGCGTTATAGAAACCACGTTCAAGGACGAGACCGAGACAGACCTTTTCGGCGAACAGGCGGTCCTCGTCGGAGGTGTTATGGAGTTAATCAGAAACGGCTTCGAGGTCTTGGTTGAAAACGGATATCCAGCCGAGCTCGCGTACTTCGAGGTCCTGAACGAGCTGAAGCTGATAGTCGACTTAATCTACCAGGGTGGGATAACACACATGCTGAAATCGGTCTCCGACACCGCCAAGTTCGGAGGCTTGACTGTTGGGCCGCAGATTGTCGACAGCAACGTTAAGACGAACATGGTGAAAGCCCTTGAACGTATTAAGAGTGGGGAGTTTGCAGAGTCTTGGACAGGCAACCCTAAAGCCTACGAAACCCTCAGCGAGCTTATGAAGAAGATCTCGCAGCATCCAGTGGAGAAGGTCGGCGAACAGATAAGAAAGATGGCAAACATCTAAACTTTTCGGACTTTTGTATAGAGATAAAGCCTTCTTCCACTTTTTGTCTCAACCTCTGATGGCATAAGCCCAGGTATAGGGAAGTTGTGGCAGACTATTCGGGCGCCTTTTGAGAGGGCCCTCTCCAGCTGAGGCCTTATCCTCTGCAGCACCGGCGTTGTAAGGTAGAGTGTGACAACGTCGGCGTCGTTTAAAGAGGCCTTGGCAAGGTCTCGGTTCACAACCGTCACCATATCATCAAGCCTCAAAACCCTAACCCTCTCCCTAACGTGATGAACGAGATTCGGCCTCAGCTCGTATCCAACACCCCTCGCCCCATACTTCGAAGCAGCCATCAGGATAATGCGACCGTCTCCGCATCCAAGGTCGTAGACCTTCTCACCCTCCTTCACATCTGCAAGCTCCAGCATCCTCTCCACAACATCGACGGGGGTTGGGACAAAGGGCACGAGCTTTGGGACGAGCTTCAAAAACCCATCCCTCCCTTTATTCGTGGAGGAAGGCTCTCGGCCTAGGCTTCAGAAACTCCGGCATCTTCCTCTCATATTCCAGGATTTTGCCGCTGTATTTCTCGAGGGTTAGCTGAATGTCGTCGAGGCCTTTGATGAGCCTCTCCCTTATGTGCGGCTCCATTTCAAACCGGATGGTCTCGCCTGGAAGAATGACCGTCTGGTTCTCAAGGTCTATCGTGAGGACGAGATTCCCGTCTCTCGCAATGTTTCTCAGACGGATGGTCTGGTCCTCTAAAAGCTTAACGCATGGGAGGCCGTTTTTGCTGGCGTTGACGTAGAAGATGTCGCCGAAGCTGGATGCTATGACGCATTTTATCCCAAAATCGGTTAAAGCCCACACAGCGTTTTCACGGCTGGAGCCTATTCCGAAATTACGTCCTGCCACAAGGATTTTAGCATCCCTGAACTGAGGCCTGTCGAGGACAAAATCACCCTTCAGCTCCCCTTTTTCATCATAACGCCAGCGGTAAAACAAGTATCTTCCAAGCCCCTTACGCTCGATCACCTTGAGAAACTCTGCCGGGATAATCTGGTCTGTGTCAACGTCGTCCGCTTCAAGCGGTGCAGCCTTTCCTACCACGCGAACAACAGCCTCAGGCACGGCGAAAGTAGATGTATACACATCTATTTAACCAAAAATTTCACGCCTTAACATTTTTATTAACGCGGCGGCATCGCTCTCTTGTGGTTGCCTCGCCCGTCATAGTAGCTGAGAATCTCACGAAAAAATACGGCGACTATACTGCCGTCGACAACGTTTCTTTCAAGGTTTATGAGGGCGAGGTTTTTGCGATGCTTGGGCCTAACGGCGCTGGGAAAACCACGACGGTGGAGATGCTTGAGTGTCTGAGGACTCCGACATCTGGCGACGCCCACGTAAAAGGGCTGAGCATCCGAAACAACTCAGACGTCAAGCAGATCAAGAAGATTATAGGCGTTCTGCCGCAGGAGTTTAACGCCGTCGACAACCTCACAGTTTTTGAGAACGTGCAGCTCGCAGCTGCAGCCAAGGGAGCTAAAGACTTCAAACAAATTCTCGAGAACCTGGGTCTCTGGGAGTATCGGAGGAGGCTTTTCTCCAAGCTTTCGGGCGGCTTGAAGAGGAGGGTTGGGCTGGCGATGGCCTTGGTTGGCGAGCCTGAGATAGTTTTCCTCGATGAGCCGACCACGGGCCTCGACCCTGAGGCAAGGCGTGAAACATGGCTCTACATCAAGAGGCTCAAATCGTTAGGAACCACAACCGTGCTAACCACGCACTACATGGAGGAGGCGGAGACGCTGAGCGACCGTGTGGCGATAATAGTCAAGGGACGGATAGCTGCTGAAGGAAAGGTGAGAGAACTCGTAGCAAAACACGGGGGAAGAACCAAGCTCGTCTTCGAGGGCCTCGACGAGAAGGTTTTAGCCTCGCTGAGAAGTAAGGGTTTTGAGGCTGAGCAGACGCAGGAAGGCCGGACGATTGTGCGCATATCTAACGATTCAGAGATTGTTGAAGTGCTGTCGAATCTCAGAGCTATGTCGATTGAGGTTTATCCTGAAATAAGGCAAGCGGGTCTAGAGGATGTCTTCTTATCTGTCATAGGCTCGAGGCTTTCTGAGGAGGGCTTTCTGGCATGAGCTCTCTCACAACCCTCGTCAAGCTGCTCTTCAAAACATGGTTCAGGAGGAAAGCCAGCATTTTTTTCGGCATAGCCTTTCCAATAATGCTGCTGCTTGTTTTCGGCAGTATATTCGGCGGCCCTTCTCCTCCCAACTACCGGCTGTACGTGAGAAACCTCGACGTCGACCAAAACGGGAACCCCATGCCACTATCGGATGCATTCGTAAAAGCTCTCAACGGCAGCGTCTTCGAAATCATCCCCCTCAAGCCCGGCGAGCCAACCCCTAAATCCACAGGGTTTGCAGCAGTCAGAATACTCACAATCCCCAAAGGATTCACAGACAGCGTTCTCAACATGACTATGGCCAACCTGGTGAACATAATGCAGGACACCATTCTAAGACTCGTTCAAATGGCTGGAGAGCAGATTCCGGAAGAGATGCGAGCCAACATCGCGGCGTCGATGCAGCAGATAAACATGTTTAAACAATCAATAAAGGCTGAGCGAAAGACGCTCATCCTTGAAGGCAGCCCCGACGACAGAGTCCTCCAACCCATAGAAGGCATAATAAACATCATAGCATCCAAGTTTGAGACAGCGCTGCTCAACGCGTCGTCGACGATGGAGATAAAACTCGTTTACAGCGAGGCCAGACAGCTTCGCTTAGTCGATTACTATGTACCTGGATACATAGCGGCGTTCATAATGGCCAACGGGTTGATCGGTGTTTCGTCGCTTGTCTCAGACTTCAACCGGCGTGGAGTCGTCAAGCTTCTCGCCTCAACTCCTATCCCGAAATCTTACTGGATTGTTTCGCTGGTTGTCGTTCAAACTTTTGCAGCGTTGCTGTTGACGGCTGTCATGTTCGCCGTGGGGTGGGTTGTGTTCAGGATGACAACCATTCCGGACATCTTCAGCCTCATGGTCGTTTTGCTGGGAACTTTGGCTTTCACAGGCCTTGTAGTACTGATAGGAGGCGTGGTGAGGGAAGCAGAAGCGGTCACCGCCCTCGGAAACATGCTTTCCTTCCCCATGATGTTTCTCTCAGGAGCCTTCTGGCCTCTAGAGATAATGCCCAAGTTTCTTCAGGAAGCCGCAAAATACATTCCGCTCTACTATTTCCACGCAGCCTTAAGGGAGACGCTGCTGACGGGTTCCGTTTCAACAGCCTTGGCACCGTCTTTGGTGCTATTAGCCATGGCGGCCGTAGGCATGTCCTTAGCCGTTTTCACAACGAGATGGCGGGATTTTTAGCCGCCCACCCTCATTCGACGTGTTCTACAACTATGATTAAATACGGGAGTTTCCGCTCCCTGATGAGTTGTTTAGCGTAGGCGTTTCTCCCAGCAGGCCGTTGAGAGAGTATTCCGGGCTGCTGGAGGGAGTTGTAGACCTTCACGTCCACACCGCTCCAGACGTCCTTCAGAGAAGTGTCGACGACCTCGAGTTCACAAG
>Ga0105160_1000233_pt1 | contig 27972 bp, 25 predicted proteins | sample GXS110809BmetaG_FD_89591 | JGI IMG/M metagenome (GOLD analysis project Ga0105160, IMG submission 89591) | Hot spring microbial communities from Gongxiaoshe hot spring, China to study Microbial Dark Matter (Phase II) - GXS 110809B | ecosystem: Environmental > Aquatic > Thermal springs > Hot...
ATTATATAGACCTTCCCTTTACTTATCACTGTTGAATCTATTCTCCCTATACTTGTCACATCTTCTGCTATTACCTCTAACCCACTTGATACTAACAACACATAAAACAATGCACAATAAAAACTCTCATATCTACTTGTATCCTTGTACCATACATATGGTATAGACAACAGCACTTTGTTTATCAATTCCTCTATTTTCTCTATTTCTCCTCTTTCAAATACTTCTCTTATTTCTTTTATCCACCTATATGACCCCTTTTCTATTTTTCTACTTATATATAAATTTAATGCTGTTCTTACCTCTTTATTTGGATAACTTAACATTACCTCTTTTATATCTCCTTTTTGCTCTACCTTTTTTATTGTCAAATATCCTGTCTGATACATCAAAACCTCTATCATTATGTCTTCCACATCAAACCAATCTAACATCTCTTTCCTTAACACAGCCTCTTCTATCAACGGTATATAATAATTATTTTCCCTTATTAGCTTTACTAAAAACTCAGGGGAGGGGGCCCCTTCCCCTGGATTACCTGTTTCAAACCAGTAACTTTCACTTTCCCTGTTTTGTAAATACAATAGAACATCAAACGGATTATATATCTTACTTCCCAACCACCAATATCCATTGTACCACTCTCTTATCTCCTCTAACTCCTTATCACTCTTTATTAACTCCCCAAATACTTTCAACAATTCCTCCTCTGTATATCCACATATATCTCCGTATTCCTTATTCAAACTTATATCATTTAACTGATTTAATCCTGAAAACAACGACACTTTTGCAAATTTACTTATCCCTGTTATAAATACAAAACGTAAATACTTATCCATTCCTTTTATTGTTTGATAAAAACCCTTCAATACTTCCCTTATCTCCTCCGCTATCTCTCTTTTCTCTATATTGTCCAATATTGGCTTATCATATTCGTCTATCAATAATACTACTTTTTTTCCTGCCTTTTTGTTTATCTTATAAATTAATTCTGACAACATTGAATAATATAGTTCTTCCTCTACCTCTACTTCATAATTCTTACTCCAAAATTTTATTATCGATTTAATATACCTCTTCATTTCTTCTTTGCTTTCTACCTTTCCTCCATCAAATGAAAACCTTACCACAGGATATTTTTCTTCCCAATTCCAATTGTTTTCCAAATACAAACCTTCAAATAATTCTTTTTTTCCTTCGAATGCAGATTTTAGAGTATCAACAAACAAGCTTTTTCCGAATCTTCGAGGACGTGATAAAAAGTAATATTCTCCTCCTTCTACTAATTTTTTTACAAAACTTGTCTTATCTACATAATAATATCCCCCTGTCCTTATCTTTTCAAAACTACTTATTCCTATTGGCAATTTCCTCATTATCCGCACCTCTTTTTTATTATTAATTTTAGTTTATATATCCCCTCTTAATTCTTTTTTTATACTTCTATAGACAACAACAAGTTTCCTATTTTTTTATTATATATGTATATTTCCTCTACCTATCTCCTCAACCGCTTTTTATTTTCTTTTTCATCTATATTTCGAACTATTAGGTATTTTCTTGACTAACCAAAATTTTATTCACAAGGAAAATAAGAAAGAAAGCAAAAAATTATAATTATAACAAAGTAGAAAGGAGAAGATAAATTATGGAAAGAACACTAATAATCCTAAAACCGGATACAATTCAGAGAAAATTAATAGGTAGGATAATACAAAGGTTTGAAGACAAAGGATTTAAAATAGTAGGGATGAAAATGATTTGGATAGATAAGGAGTTAGCTACCAAACATTATGAAGCACACGTAAATAAACCATTTTTCCCTTCATTGGTTAATTTCATAACTTCTTTGCCAGTAGTAGTAATGGTTTTAGAGGGGCCAGAAGTTGTTGAGCAAGTTAGAAAAATGGTAGGAAACACGGATTGTAAAAAAGCAGATGTTGGAACAATTAGATTCGATTTTGGTTTATCAATCCAGAATAACCTAATCCATGCAAGTGAATCAAAAGAAGATGCCCAAAGAGAAATAAACATTTTCTTTAAACCAGGTGAACTATTTTCCTATGATGATAGCAGAAGATTAACAGAATGAATTTCATAATTTTGTGATAACACATAATTTTGGAATAATAAAATATCAAACTGAAGATTTTATTGTAAAAGAAAAAGTAAATTTTAAATCCCTAAAGGGTCCCAATTATTCAGTTTTTTTATTAAGAAAAAATAATTGTTCAGTTTTTAATGCATTAATGAGATCATCAAAAATTCTCAAAATACCAATAGCAAGTTTTAATTTTTTTGGAGAAAAAGATAAATATGCACAAACAGCTCAAATAGTCTTTACCCCAAAACTTAATTTTATCCAAGATATCAAAACAAATGATTTTCAATTAATCTATTTATTCGATTTGCAAACAATAGATTCTTCATTTATGTTAGGAAATAAATTTAGGATAACAGTAAGAAAAATAAAAGATCAACAAACTATTGAAGAAAGAGTAAAAAAAATACAAAACAAGGAAATTCTAATACCGAATTACTATGATATACAAAGATTTGGAAAAAGACTTATTAACCATATCATAGGATATCATTTATTGAATTCAAGGTATTTTGAAGCTACTTACCTTTTTTTATGTGCATTTAGTAAAAATGAAAACCATAAAGTAAAAAAAATAAGGAGAAATTTGAAAAACCTATTTACAGGAGAAATCTTTAATATCAACGAAGCTGTAAAATTAAAACTTCCTCAATACATGGATGTGGAAAAAATTTTTTTAAAAATTTTATCAAAAAAGATGAACTACAAGAAGGCATGGAAGGATTTCCCTAATAAATTCACATCCCTTTTTAAAGAAGCTTACCGATCCTTCAAGTTTAATCAATTTCTAATTGAAGAAATAAAAAAACAAACTCAAAACTACATTACTAAAAGGTATGAATTTACAATAGAAGAGGAATTTGATTATTTTACAAAAGATTTTCCCAAATACATAGAATTGGTATATCCATTAGAAAAGTTTGAAAAAATGGAAATTAATCAAAAAAAAGGAACCAGGGATTTATTTATAAGTCCAATAATATATAATTTCCACTTTGAAAAAGATGAAATATTTGAAGGTTATAGTAAAATGGTTATAGAATTCTTTTTAGGAAGAGGAAGTTTTGCTACCAATGTATTGAACTTTCTGTTAGGATAAAATGAAAGGGAGGTAAAATGTCTATGTTTGGAAATGTGATAACAGCATCAATAACTCCTTTTGATGAAAACTTGAAAATTAACTACAAAGAGTTTGAAAAATTGATAAAGCACTTAGAAGAAAATAGTGATAGTATTTTGGTTTTTGGGACAACAGGAGAATCCCCTACCCTAACCCTGGAAGAAAAAATTCAAATAGCTAAATTTGCAAAAGAAACAACAAAATTACCTGTCATAGTAAACATTTCATCAAATAATACTGAAAAATCGCTAAAGGAAATGGAAGAGTTAGAAAAAACAAATGTCGACGGTTTTTTAATAACTACACCTTATTACAATAAACCACCTCAGGATGCTCTTTACGATTATTTCAGCTTATTAGCATCTAAGACTACAAAACCAATCATAATTTATAACATCCCATCAAGAACAGGTGTTGATTTAGAACCAAAAACAATAGCAGAATTATCAAAGATTAAAAACATAGTTGGATTAAAGCAATCACACAGTGATATTACTAAAATTTCGGAGATACTCCACTTAAATCCCAATTTCACTATTTATTCAGGAGACGATATTCTAACTCTACCCGCATTGTCCTTAGGTGCTAAGGGAGTTGTCTCAGTTTGTTCTCATATTGCAGGAAAAATGATAAAAAGAATGATAACATTATTCCCAACAAATCCAGATGAAAGTAAAAAAATACATTACCAACTTTATAGATTATTCAAAGTTTTATTCATAACAACAAACCCAATACCTGTTAAATATGCTCTAACTTTATTAGGTTTAGATGTTAATAACTTAAGACCACCACTGAGAAAAGCTAATAAAGAAGAAATGGAGAAAATTAAAGAAGTTGTCCAAGAATTATTAACCCAAGTTACAAAATAAAAAAGATTAATCGAATAGAAAAATATGACTTTTGCAGCAACAATAGGAAGATATCAACTAAAAGAAGAAGTAGATAGCACCCCTTTAGGACAAATTTACCTTGCGTTTGATCCAATAGTTGATAGAGAAGTATATTTACGAATTTTAAGTCCATTTTTATTAGAAAATGATCAGCAAAGAGATACTCTTTTCAAGGAAGTTCAATTAGCAACTAAAATAAAACATCCCAATATAGCACAAATATACGAAATCCAAGAACAAGAGGGAATATATTTTGTATCATTAGAAAAGGTAGAAGGAATTAAGATAGATGAGGTTTTTAAACCTTTAAAAAATCCAACCGAGAGTGATATCCATAAAATAACAGATTTATTCACTAAAATAGCTGAAGTATTGCAATATATACATGAGTACAATATAATCCACAAAGACCTAAAACCTAAAAATATACTGATACTTGGGGAAAATATAGAAAACATCAAAATATCGAACATAGCGTTTGGATATTTGGATAGTAATTTTCTTTTTCAGAGTAATCAGTTTTCTGATAAAATGATATTTTGGGCACCTGAACAAATATCTAATCCTGATAATATTACAAAAAAGGCAGATATATTTTCATGGGCACTCCTTTTCTACTATTTTTTGACAGGAATTAATCCTTTTGTAAAAGATAGCATTACTTTAACTTTAGAAGCAATACAAAAGGAACAGCATAAAAGTTTAAGCAAAGTTATTTCTTTTATTAATCCTTTGCTTTCTTCATTGATAGACAAGTGTCTTTCTAAGTCTATTGAAGACAGGCCAGAAAATTTCAGAGAAATAATAGATAATCTATATTCCATAAAAAAAGAAAACAAGAAATATCATCTTTCACCTGCCAAAGCAACCATGCATAACACACTCGGTACAAATTATTTCAAACAAGGTAATTTAGAATTAGCTATATTGGAATGGCAGAAAGCTGTTGATTATGATCCATTTAATCCTCTTATTCACAATAATTTAGGAACAGCGTTTGACGGTGTTCAACATTTAAAAGAAGCATTAGAAGAATACAGAAAAGCTGTAGAATTAAGTCCAGCAAATTTCGTGGCACATTACAACTACGCCTCTGCATTATATAGAATTGGTGAAATAGAAAAATCTATTGAACATTACAGGAAAGTTGTGATGCTTAATCCTAAATTTGCAGCAGGACATCACAACTTAGCAAATGCTCTGTATAAAAGAGGATTTACGGAAGAAGCAATAGAAAATTGGCAAAAAGCACTTGTAATTAATCCCAATTTAGTTGAAGCAATGTATAATTTAGCCAATGCATATTTTTCTTTAGATAGAATTGAAGAAGCGGTACATTACTGGCAAAAAGTTATAGAAATAGACCCTAACTTCGTTATGGCATATTATAGCTTAGCAATATATAATCTGGAAATAGGAGATTTAAACCAAGCAAACGAATATTTCAGTAAATGTATAGAAATAAACCCTAATTTTGCAGAAGCTTATTTCTATTTAGGTAATATATATTACAACTCATCAGATATATATACAGCGATAGATTATTGGCAAAAATGTGTTAGCCTAAAACCATCTTTTTGGAAAGCATACTACAATATAGGAAATGTCTATTACATTCAAGGCAATATAGAATTAGCATTGGATAATTGGAAAAAAACAGTTTTGTATAACCCCGATTTTTGGCAAGCACACTGGAATATAGCAAACGTAAGTTATTTTGAATTGGGAGATATAGATACAGCAATAATAGGTTGGCAAAAAGTAACAAATATTAATAGAAAACATTGGCAAGCACATCATAATTTAGGAGAAGCATATTATGTCCAAGGAAAGTATAAATTAGCAATAATGGAGTGGGAAAGAGTAATAGAACTAAACCCTTATTTCTGGCCTGCTTATTTCAATATAGCTGTTATTTATTTCCAAAGTAAAGAATATTCAAAAGCAATACAATATTGGACTAAAGCATTTGCAATAATGCTTTTTGGATAAATATGATTAACACCTTCATTTATTCACTAAATAAAAATATTTTCAAATTGCTATCAATATATTTAAAAAAAGAATATAAAGAAAACATCGATACCCTATCTTTGCCAGTAGAAACTAATGAATTTCGAAAATTGATTAATCTGTTTAATCCACAAAAAATAACATATGAAAACATTGTTTTTTATACAAAATCTTCAGAAAAATTCAAAGAAATGGTATCAAGTGATTTCAATATACTAATTTTTAATTCTAAGCAACAAATGGAGGAAGAAGCAAAAAGTATAAAAGAGAGAGATATTGAAATTATTAATAATTATTTAAATTCCAAAGCAATACAAAAAAATCCTGATCTAAAGCCCAAAATAGAGCAAATAACAACCTACATAAATAAATTCCCAAGTTTAAAAATTAGTGAATCAATACAAATAAATTCACAATATGAAGAAATAATAACTCTACTAAGTTTGATATCAATTAAAAAAAATTTAATAATCGTTGATGAAGAAAAAGTAGAAGAAAATGAAACAATTGTTCTCTATTATCCTCTTTCGTTGTTAGTTGAAATAAATGAATTGGAAGAAAACGACGCTAAAACTTTTCTTAGTTCTTTAAATCTATCAACAGATTTAGAAGAAGAAGTAGAAAAAATAGTAAAAAAAATAGTTGATAGAATTTTATTACATTGGACCATATTCTATACAGGTAACAAAAAAGAAGTGAAAGAATATTTGGTACCTATAAACACTGATGTATTAAAAGCAAGTAGTAAAATACACACAGATATAGCCAAAAAATTCATACAAGCAGAGGTTTGCAACATTACTGAAATGGTAGATAATAAATTACCACCATTCAAAACATTCGGAAAAACATACATAGTTCAAAATCACGATTACCTATCAATAAAAACATCATAAAAATGGATGGAGAAAAATTTCTACTTTGGAATTCAGAAGAATCCTCAATTCTTATAACCACGGGGAAGGGGCTCTCATCACAAGGGAAAGGGCTATCATCCCTAAAAGATAAAATCATTTTTACTCACAAGGGGAAAATAGAGATTGAAAACTTAGAGTATGGAGATACCATTTTTTCGACGCAATCAAAAAAATATTTTGTTTTAAAACCTACAAATGAAGATATAAATTCAAAAATAACAAGAAAAACTAATACGTTTGTAATAAAAGATTTAAGTATGATTTTGAGCTATACTTCAGTAAACAAGTTTTCGAAAGTTTTAGAGATAGGAGTAGGTAGTGGTGCTTGTAATATTTTCCTTTCAAATTTTGTTAATAAAGTAGTTTCAATAGATATAGATATAAACAATCTTAGAATTTCCAAAGAAAATATAATAAAATACGGGAATAGTAGGGATTCGTTTTTGATTTTATCGAATGAAAAGTTGATTTCTTTTAAAAAAGAATCATTTGATTGTATTGTTATCGATATTCCCGAGCCAGAGATATATGTAGATCTGTGTTATGATGTTTTGAAATTTGGTGGTGATTTGGTTTTTGCTGTTCCAAATATAGAGCAAGTGAAAAGAGCAAGGGAAGTTTTTTCTAAACATAAATTCGTTTATTTCAGGACAATAGAAGTATGGGTAAGAAAGTGGTTAGTAAGACCGAATTACAGCAGACCACACCATGAAATGCAAGCACACTCAATGTTCTTTACTTTCTGCAAAAAAATAAAATGAACATAATTGAAATAGAGGACCTATCTTTTTCATATAAAGATAAACCAATTTTTGAAAAATTATCAGTTAGAATACCTAATAATTCAATTAATTTTTTAATCGGTACTAACGGAAGCGGAAAAACTACATTTCTTAAAATCCTTTTCTTCAACAATAAAAAATACTTAAAAACAGATGATTTTCAATTCATATGGGAATTTCAAAATTTATACGAAGAATTAACAGTTCTACAAAATTTTAAAATCTTTTTCCATCTTAACAAAAAGAAAAATTTGGAATTTGAAAAAGAATTAGGAAAAATACTGAAATACTTTAATATTAAAGAATACTTAAACAAAGAAGTAAAAAAGTTATCCTATGGTTACAAGCAAAGAGTTTTAATAGCAAGGTCAATAATGATTAATCCAGAGCTATTAATTATAGATGAGCCTTTTTTAGGTTTAGATTATTCTTCTTATCTTTCTTTTCTAAAAATCATCAATGATTACAATGAAAACACTACGTTTTTAATATCTACACAAAACCCAAATACTAAAACAGAATTCCTAAATATTTTTCAAAGACAAGAAAAAAATAAAATAAACCTTAACGAACAAATTACACTTTTCACAATATTATGAAAGTGGAAAAGAGAACACTTTTTGAATACAAGCAACAGAATGATTTTTTGAATAAACTTAATGAAGTCCAAAGAATAGCGGTAGAAAGCCCAATTAAGCAACAATTGGTATTGGCTGGCCCTGGAACAGGAAAAACAACCGTAATAACATTCAAAACAATTTTTTTACTTTTAAATAATAACATAAATCCTGAAAAACTATTAATTCTTACCTTTACCAACAAAGCAGCAGATGAAATGATAAGAAGAATAAAGCAATATACAAATCAAAAAATACCCTACATAGGAACTTTTCACTCCGTCATAATCAAAATATTGAGAGAAAATTTACCTATAAAAACAACCCAATATTCAATAAATGATAAAATAAACATAGTTGATGAGGAAGAAAAAATCGAAATCATCAAAAACATTTTATCAAAAAATAAAAACAAAAAGAAACATAACCCTTATATGATCTCAAACATTATATCTTCGATAAAAAATGGAATACCAGTAAAGGTAAAAAATGATGAAATTGAAGAAATAATTTTTGAATACAACCACTTTTTAAAGAAGATAAATTCACTCGATTTTGATGATATTATCCTTTGTATGAACAATTTGTTAACCGAAAACAAAAAAACAAAAGAAAAAATTTCTAACAAATTCGATTATGTAATTATTGATGAATTTCAAGATATAAACAAAACTCAGTTTGAATTTGTATATCATATAACTGGAAGAGAAAAGGCAATATTTGCAGTAGGTGACGATGATCAAAGTATATACCGATTCAGAAATTCAGACGTAGAAATAATGCTAAATTTTAAGAAATACTATCCTGAATCAGAACTAATAATATTAAAATACAATTATCGATCAGGTTCTAAGATAATAAAAACTTGTAGCCAGTTAATATCTTTTAATATTAATAGATTTGAAAAAAATATCCTTCCTTTTTATTCAAAAAATGATGAGGTTGAAATCAGGATTTTTAAGGACGAAGAAAATGAATTCGATTATATAGCTCAAAAAATTAATGAAAATAAAGATAAGCATATTGCTGTTTTATGTAGAACAAATGATGTAGGCAAGGAAATAGAAAAAAACCTTATAAAAAGAGGAATAAACGCAAAATTCGTAGGTAACTATGATTTTTTCGAAAGAAAAGAAGTAAAAGATATTATCGCTTTCCTTAAAGTTATTAATAATCCTAAAGATGACCTGAACTTAATTAGAATCCTTAAAAATTATTTCAAACTAAAAAAATCGGAACTAAATAAAATAATTGCTAAAATGGAAGAAAAAAATGTAATAGATGTCCTTGAAGAGGAGAATTTTGAAATATACACAAAAATAAATGAACTAATCAAAAAACAAAATAAAAGCGTTGATACTGTACTTGAAAAAATTATTGAACTAACAGAAAAAAATGAGATAAATGAAACTTTTTTAAGCTTTGTTAACAACTTTTGCAAAAACAATGAAAAAAATGACGTTGAATCATTTCTAAATTACATAACACTTATAAGAATGAACAATGAGCAAAAAGTGGAGAAGAAAAATAAAGTATGGATAATGACAATGCATTCTTCTAAAGGTTTGGAATTTGAAGTAGTTTTTGTTTGTAGAGTTAAACAAGGAGTAATACCACATTTCAAAACAAGCGATGATGAAAAAGAGGAAGAGCGAAGGCTATTGTATGTTGCTCTTTCTAGGGCTAAGGAAAAACTATATATAACCACTCCAGTACCTCCCTCAGAATTTATTATTCCACTCCTAAATTGATTTTGTAAAGGTAATTAACTAATTATATAGAATTAATTGATTATGATAAATTACATTTTGTTTTCAATATTTGTCCTAATAACGTTTGCTTTAGCATTTTTTACAATAAAAGCTGAAAAAAATAAATTCCAAATAATAAAACATTCAAAAACAATATTATCTATTACCTCTGTCTATTTTGGCTTTTTTTTACTTATAATTTTTTACTCCATTTTTTCAGGAAAAATATACAATATGCTGGGAATAGATTTTGTAGGTGGAACTCTTACTGAAATAAAAATTCCCAAAAACATCACTGATACCGATTTATCAAATATTTATAAAAAATATAATATGGAAATAACAATTCAAGACGTAATTCTGCAAGAACAAGAGAAGGATAAAAGAACAATAGTAATAAAAACAAAACCAATGGATGAAAAACAAAAAAATGAAATATTAAAAGAACTGAAAAATATGGGTGCAGAGATAAGAAAAACTGAAAATATCAGTGCAACAATAGGAAAAGAAACATTGATAAATGCTCTAATAGCACTCATAATTGCATTAATTGCTCAAGTTATTTACATAGCATTTAGATTTGGAAACAATATAATGTACGGAATTATTGCAGATATAGGACTAATACATGATGTTGTTATCATGTTAGGCGTTTATGTTATACTTGGAATGCTTGGTTTTGCTGGTTTTGAAATAAACAGTATTTTCTTAGCTGCAGTCCTTACAGTCGTAGGATATTCAGTAATGGATACAATCATAATTTTCGACAGAATTAGAGAAAACCTAAGAATAGAGTTAAAGAAAAATCAAAAAATTTCGTTAGAACAGTTTGATAATTTAATAAATAATTCTATTATTCAAACAATCGTTAGATCAGTTTTCACTACTTTCACAGTTTTACTAACATTGTGGGGTATAGTTTTTTTAGGTGGAGAAACATTAAGAAGTTTTGCAATAGCTTTATCAGTAGGAACATTTAGTGGAGCTTTTTCTTCAATATTTATTGCAGCACCATTGGTTTCAATCTTTAAAGAAAAAATTCTTTCCAAAGATATCAAATTAATAACTGAAGAAGGGGAACCTGAGAAAACCAAAGCTTTAGCCCAAAACATAATGCAAATCTTTGCACATCAACAAGAAAATCCCGAAGAAATCCAAGAAGAAGTAAAAAATATAGAAGTTAAACAAGACCCAAAAAGCATAAGAAATAAATATCTCAGAACCAAATTAATTAGAAAAGAAAAAAATCAATGAAATAATCATTTAAGAAAAATTTAAGAAAAACCCAAGAAAACTCTCCACAAATTATTCTCATTTGTATTCTTATTAATTCCTGGCGTATAGGATCTACATTATACTTTTTAGAAGCTTCACAAATTATATCATCAAATTTATCTTCAACACCACCAGCTTTTGCTATACTACAAGCCAACTTTTCTTAAATTTCCAATTTTTTCCTATTATTATCAAAACCCTTATGTGTTTCAATTTGATTATTTACAATTACCTGCCTTTCAAAATTAATTCTATTCCTTTCAACGTTTGGATTTATATTCATAACTTATTTCCCTTCCATTATAATAAATTTACAAATAAACAAAAAAATAAATATTTTTTAAGATAAATTTAACAAAAAATTTACAAACCTATTTTCCGAGGAAAAAGAAAGCATAAACAAATCCCAAAATTATTCTGTAAACACCAAAAACAAAAAACGAATTTTTTGACAGAAAATTTAATAAATACCTAACAACTATTAAAGCAGAAATAAAGGAAGATAAAAAGCCAATAACTAACAAATGAATATCATGAAAAGTCAAAATATGAAAAGATTTATAAATATCATAGGTTGAGGCCATTAACATAGTAGGCACAGCAAGAAGGAACGAAAATTCAGCAGCAGATTTCCTGCTTAATCCCATCAGCATTCCACCAATTATTGTAGCCCCCGACCTCGAAACACCAGGTATCATCGCTATGCTCTGAAAAACACCTATTGCAAATGCTCTCCTTAAATCTAAAGAAGTAATATCATTAATTTTAGCAAATCTTCCAGCATAATTATCCGCAAATATCAATAATAAACCACCAATGATCAAAGATATAACAACAACCAAATCATTACCTATTAAATAAGACTTTATCAATTTATACAATAAAAACCCTAAAATTCCAGTAGGAATAAAAGCAATTAATATCCTTTTCCAAACTTGAAAATCCCTTAGAAATCTTTCAAAATAAACAAAAATAACGGCAAATATTGCTCCCAATTGTATTACTATAGTAAATGTTTTGACAAAATCAGTTTGTTGTATTTTCATTATATGAGTAGCCAATGTTAAATGCCCTGTGGATGATATCGGTAAAAACTCTGTTATTCCCTCTATTATTCCTAAAATTATCGCTTGCAAAATACTCATTAATTTTTTATTCTACAATTCTCTAAAAAATCTTTTATAAAAGGAGATAATAAAAATTTGAAGAAATATCTATTGAGAAATTAAAAATATGTAAGTAAAAGAAATATTCTCTTATTATGTGTTTAGGTGTTCCATTAAAAATTGTCCAAAAGATAGATGAAAATAACGCATTAGTTGATATTGGGGGAAGCAAAATGGAAGTATGTATCGCTTTAACTCCAGAAGCAAAGGAAGGAGATTTTATAATTGTTCATGCGGGATTTTCAATTTCTATCCTTTCAGAAGAAGAAGCAAATTATATTATCGATTTAACACAAACCTCAAATTACAATTAAGTCAAAAAGAAAGGAGTAAAAAAGAATGAGTATAACAAAAAAAAGATGGATAACCGATTGGTGGCCAAATAGATTGAATCTTAAGATACTAAGACAAAACTGCCCAACATCAAATCCCTATGGAGTAGATTACAACTATATTGAAGAAGTCCAAACACTTGATATAGACGAAGTTATAAAAGATTTAAAAGACTTAATGAAAAAATCTCAGAAGTGGTGGCCAGCGGACTTTGGACACTATGGACCTTTATTTATAAGATTAGCATGGCATAGTGCAGGAAGTTATAGAATATTCGATGGTAGAGGCGGAGCAAGAGACGGAAGCATAAGATTCCCCCCAAGAATTAACTGGCCTGATAATATTTCTTTAGACAAAGCAATAAAGCTATTATGGCCAATAAAAAAGAAATACGGAAAGAAACTTTCATGGGCAGATTTAATAATATTATCAGGAACCATCGCTTTCGAAGATATGGGAATGAAAATATTAGGATTTTCATTAGGAAGAGAAGATATTTTTGAACCTGATGAAAGCGTATATTGGGGACCAGAAGAAGAAATGCTCTCCTCAAAAAGAGGAAAAGAAGAAAATGTTGAAAGACCATTAGCAGCAACAGAAATGGGATTAATTTATGTTAATCCCGAAGGACCAGGTGGTAATCCAGACCCATTACAATCTGCAAAGGAAATTAGGGAAATTTTTGCACGAATGGGAATGAACGATGAGGATACAGTGGCTTTGGTTGCTGGAGGACATTCATTTGGTAAATGCCATGGTGCCGCTTCAGACAAATATCTTGGAAAAGATCCATCATCCTCACCTGTAGAAATGCAAGGATTAGGCTGGAAATTTGAATATGGAACCGGTAAAGGACCTGATACATTTACATCCGGATTTGAACTAACCTGGAGCCCTACACCTACCAAATTTGGTATATACTATTTGAAGCTACTATTTGAATACGAATGGGAATTAATGAAAAGTCCCGCTGGTAAATATCAGTGGGTAGCTAAAGATGCACCAGAAATAATACCTGATGCACATGATCCAAATAAAAAACATAAACCAATGATGTTAACAGCAGATTTAGCCTTTAGATACGATCCCCAATACGCCCAAATATGTAAAAAATTTATCGAAAACCCTGACGAATTTGAAAAAGCTGTAGCCAGAGCATGGTTCAAACTAACACACAGAGATATGGGACCTAAAACATGTTATATTGGTAAATATGTTCCCCAAGAATCTTTCATATGGCAAGATATAATGCCAGAAAGAAATTACGAGGTTGTTGATAAAGAAGACATAAGAAAACTAAAAGAAGAGCTTATAAATTCTGGATTGTCAATAAGAGAAATGGTATATTATGCCTACGTTTCTGCATCAAGTTACAGAAATTCAGATAGAAGAGGTGGAGCAAACGGAGGAAGAATAAGATTGCATCCATTCAATAAATGGAAGATTAACATGCCACAAATACTACCAAAAGTAATCAAGGTATATGAAGAAATTACAAATAAATTCAATAATGAACAAAACAATAAGGGAAGTAAAAAAAGAATATCTATAGCAGATTTAATAATATTAGGAGGATGCGTCGGAATAGAACAAGCAGCTAAAAAAGCAGGATTTAATATTGAAGTGCCATTTACTCCAGGCAGAGTTGATACTACACAGGAACTTATAGAAGTTGAATTTTATGAAAAAATAGAACCTTTTGCAGACGGATTTATTAACTTCTTTGATAAAGATTTCGACGAAAACAATATTTATTCAACACCTGAATACTACTTAGTAGATAAAGCTCATTTACTCACTCTAACAGTTCCAGAAATGTGTGTCCTTTTAGCAGGCTTAAGAACAATTGGAGCTACTTACAATTTTGAAAATTACGGAGTATTAACGGATAATCCTGAATCTTTATCAAATGACTTCTTCGTAAATATCCTTGATATGAATTACGAATGGGAAAGAATTGATAAAAAAGGATATCTATTTAAATGCAAAAATAAAGAATGGACAGCAACAAGAGTTGACCTAATTTTTTCTCATCACGATGAATTGAAAGCAGTAGCGGAAGTTTATGCATCTGATGATTCAAAAGAAAAATTCATAAATGACTTTGTAAAAGTATGGCATAAATTAATGAATCTCGATAGATTCGATTTAATCTTCAAAAAAGAACCATTGAAAGTTTAACAAAATATGACAAATCTACAAAGTATCATAAAAATTACAAAAATAGGCAAAGATGAAGTAAACTTCCTAATTAACGAAATAAGAAAGTTAGCTTCAGACCGTGAATACTGCATAATGGAATTTTGTGGGACTCATACACATGAGATCTCAAGGTATGGTATTAGAAGTATCCTTCCAAAAACATTAGACCTTAAATCAGGCCCAGGGTGTCCAGTATGTGTAACTGCACAAGAAGATATCGACCATATAACAAGTATAGCAGAAAAATACGACTTAGGAATAATCACATTTGGAGATATAATTAATGTTCCTGGTAGTAAAGGTAGCTTAAGCTACCTTAGAGCAAAGGGTAAAGAAGTAAAAGTAGTATATAATCCATTAGAATCTATCAAAATAGCTCAACAAAATCCAACTAAAAATTATGTTTTAATTGGAATAGGTTTTGAAACAACTGTCCCTGGATTGGCATTCACTATAAAGAAAATTATTCAAAACAATATAAAAAATCTTTTTTATTTTTCTTTACATAAATTAACTCCTCCTGCAATGAAAGCACTCCTCGATCAAGGGGAAATTAAATTAGATGGTATAATCGGACCAGGACATGTATCCACTGTAATAGGAATAAAAAAATGGCAAGAGTTTATAGGAAAATATAACATACCATTCGTTATAATGGGATTCGAACCAGAAGACATAATATACGGCATATACATCCTCTTGAAAAAAATAAAAAATAAAGAATATGGAGTTTTCAACACTTATTTTAGGAGTGTAAGTTTTGAAGGTAATATCTTGGCACAAAAAATCGTAGATGAAGTATTTGAAATATCAGATGCAAATTGGAGAGGATTTGGAATACTACCTAACAGTGGGTTAGAACTAAAAAAGGAATACCAACATATAGATGCCAAAAAAATATTCAAACTTGATGAACCTATAAAAGTAAAAAAAACTGGCTGTAGATGCGGGGAAGTTTTAAGAGGAGTTATAAAACCATTTGAATGTCCTCTATTTAAAGTTGCTTGTAGTCCATCAAATCCAAAAGGTCCTTGCATGGTATCATCCGAAGGAACATGCTCAGCATATTATTTGTACGAGATAGAATAAAAATATCATATAACACTTATTTTTCTACATAAAACCTTTTTCTTATTTTCTCTAATACTTCATAATGATTAACAATAGGTTGATAATATGGTATTTTATGTTTTATAGGGTTATGTAATTTTTCGGGTTCTATTTTGGATAATTCTGGTAAATATTTTTTTATATATAAAGCATTGGGATCAAATTTTTGAGATTGCAGGATAGGGTTGAAAATTCTTAATGGTCGAGGATCAGGACCAACACTTGCAACCCATTGCCAATTACCAATGTTTACAATTTCGTCATAATCAAGCAAATGTTCGGAAAAAAATTTTTCTCCTATCATCCAACTCGAAAGTAAATGTTTAGTAAAAAAAGAACCAACAATTAGTCTTGCTCTGTTGTGCATCCATTTTTCCGTTTTTAACTGTATTATCGCTGCATCAACTATAGGATACCCTGTTTTTGCTTCAAAAAATGCTTCTATGAGTTTTTCATTATTCTCCCACTCTATATTTCTCCTCCTTTCCTGAAATTCAAGATCAACAAAATCATTAAAGTAATGATATATGTGATACCAAAATTCTCTCCAAGCTAATTCTTTAACAAAACTCTCACTCTTATTTTTTGAAATCTGGTATATTTTTCTAATAGAAAATACTCCAAACCTTATATAAGGAGACAATTTAGAAGATCCATCTTCTGCTAAACTATTTCTTAAAATATCATATTTGGAAAAATCATAATTTTTTATCCTATCTAAACCAAATTCATAATCCCAATATAAACCAAAATTTTTAATCTTCTCTTGTATAAAAGAGATAACTTTTTGTGTTTCTATTTCTAAAAAATCATCGAACAATGTTTTAACATTATAGTCAGGATCACTAATCATCTTTTCATCAACTTTACTCTTCCATTCGTTATAGAAATGCGTAAATATTTTTTTGAAGGGGATTTTCTCATAATCAACCAAAACATTATCAAGAATTTGAATTAATTCAATACCTTTTAAACTGAGGAATTTTTCAATTTTCCTTACTCTATTAATTCCCGACTGAGTAAGAGGTTTAGATGTAAAAACCTTCGAAATTTCAAATTTTTCAATTAGCTTTTCAAATACTTTTTCATCTTCTTCAAAAAAAACATAAAGTTTTATCTTCCTTCTTAATTCTTCAACTATATTTAAGATAAATTTTAGTCGAGGGTCAAAAAGAAGATTAGAAAAGCTTTGTAAGATAGATGGATTGAAAATAAATATTGGTATAAATTTCTCAGAATTATTAAAGCAAGCAAAAAGAGCTCTATTATCTTCTATTCTCAAATCTCTCTTAAACCAGAAAACATTTACTTTTTGCTTACTCATCTACTACTCTTATTTTTCTTTCTTTCAAATTGTATATTCCTGTTATTTTGGTTCCATATTCTATTTCACATAGGATATAATCAGCAATTTGCTTAGTTATTCTTTCACCCGGTATAATGATAGGTATTCCAGGGGGATAGGTAGTAATCAATTCCGTAGATATTTTTCCGACGCTATCCTTTATACTTATTTCCCTTGATTTAGCAGTATATGCTTCTCTTGGTGAGATGACTAATTCAGGCCAATCAGGATACTCCGTTAATTTCCTTAATACACTATTGGGCTTAATATCACCATTCTTAACTTTTTTTATTATGTCTTTAATTGCTTTTACAAATCTTTTTAAATCTCTTTTTCTGTCTCCCACAGTAACAAGAATGAGGATGTTAAACAAATCTGAAAGTTCTACTTGTATATTATAGGAATTTAGTAAAATTTTCTCCACTTCATAACCTGATAACCCATACTTTGATAAATTAACAACAACTTTTGTTATGTCATGATTATCCAATAATATTTCTGTATCTACTTTTTCTAGCTCTTTTCTTACAAAGATAGAATTATCAAAAACTCTTTCAAAAATTTCTTTTTTGTTGTTTAGTATATATTGTGTGTAATCGAGAGAAATGAAGAAGAACGGAGAAGGGCTTGTCGAATTCAACATCAAAACTGTCTGATGTATTTTGGGAATCAAATCAGGAAATTTTTCTACTAAAGTATTGTTTAAATGTAAAACAGAAGCTTGAGTAAACGCAAATAATGTTTTATGAGGACTCATTATAATAATGTGAGATTTAGTAGAGGTAGAGCAAAGAGGAAATTGAGGGTGGAACTTAAAGTGGGATCCCCATGCTTGATCAACGATCAAAAGAATACCCCTTTGATCCAAATAATCCGCTATTTTTTCTATATTATTTACCAAACCATAATAAGTTGGATACCCTATTACAACAGCCGAAATATCCTCTTTTTCAACTAAAGCTTTTACTTCCTCAAATTCGACGTTATAATCGACATTAAATTTATAATCATACTTTGGGTAAACAAATAGAGGTGTAGAACCCGATAAGATTACTGCAGAAAAAACAGATTTATGTGAATTCCTTGGAATTAAAATTTTTTTTCCTTCCGAAATAGAACTTATTATGGCAATATGATTAGAAATAGTAGATCCCCCAACGATATAATAAGTTTTATTAACGCCATAAGCTTTAGCCATCAACTCTTGTGAATTTTTCAAAGATTTTTGAGGATTCTGAAAAGTATCAATTAAGCCTATCTCATTAGTATCAAGTATAAACAAATTTTTTTTCAAAAAATCTTTAAAATTTTTATCAAAAGCTTTCCCAGCTTTGTGCCCAGGACATTGAAACGGCAAAACTCTCCTACCCACATATTCCATTAAACTATTGATATATGGTGTATTCATAATTTCTTTCTATACTCAACTGAATACAGAACTAACGGCTCAGGTGGTGCTAAAAACTTACCTTTTGAAGGACACGGTTGAGCAAAAGTATCCTCTATATAATTCAAATCTACTTTATCTTCAAGAAAAGCTAAAAACATACCAACAATCTTTCTAATCATATTTCTTAAAAAATATGGAGCAGTAAAAGTTAAAGTTAATACAAAAAATTCAGGAAAATCGTAAATATCAAAAGAAGTAGTAAGATCGATGACAGTATTTTTACGAACATCTTTATCAGGTTTATAATAGCTTGAATAGTCCTTTTTACCATTAAATAAATCAATAAATTTATCTAATCTTTCAAAAAGAAAATCTTTATTAATTTTTTTTAGTATTAAAACATTAACAAGGTTGTATTTTTTTATAATTTCTTCATCTTCAACAAAAGCAATTTTATAGACATAATTTTTTTGTATAGCATCAAATCTGGCACTAAATGTATTATCAACTTTGAAAAAATCTATAATAAAAATATCATTAGGTAGATTTTTATTTAAAATAGAAATAAAAGAATTGTGATCATTTATTTTTTTTTCGATAAAAAAGTTGAAGTACTGTGTCAGAGCACTTACTCCTCTATCTGTCCTACCAGTATACGAAGATTTCAATACTTTTGTTTCTAATACTTTTTCTATTGTTTTTATTACTACCTCTTGTATTGTATTTTTGTCTTCCCTTTGTATTTGCCAACCACTATAATTTATACCACTATAACTTAGTACAATAGTGTAGTTATAAAGATGAATAGAGGTCCCCTCCTTCTGTAGATGTAAAAACTACTCCTACACAGAGAGGGATCTCCTCCATAGATAGCTTTATTTTTTAACTTTTTATTTCTTCTCTTGATTACCTTCAGGTATAGGTACATTTTGTGGATTTTGTTGCTGCAAACTTTGTTGCTGTGGATTTTGTTGTTGGCTATATTGAGCATATGTCATGTTGAACTGTGGATTAAATTGTTGTTGTCCTTGATATGGATTATACGGTTGTTGAAAATAAGGTGGTTGTTGGAAATTTGGTTGGTAAGGTTGTTGAGGATAAGATTGCTGAGTATAAGGTTGCTGCGGATACTGTGGATACGGTTGTTGTGGATAATTTGGATAAGGTTGCTGTGGATATGAAGGGAAAGGTTGTTGTTGGTAATACGGTTGTTGATAAGGATACTGAGGGTATGGTCCAGGTCCAGGATATGGAGGTTGTTGATACATACCAAAACGTTTGAAATATTCCTCCTCAGTTATATACATTCCATTTAAGATATTTTGGCACTCTTGAGATTTTATCCATTCATCCAACTCTTTTACTCTATAAGGAACAAATGGATGAGTCATTTGAACCATTGCAATGTATTTATGAACAGTTTGCAAAAGATTAGTTTCATCCAATTGCCTTGCTTGCATAAGAACTTCATCAATGTTTACTTCTCCATCTGAATATTTATGAGAATATCCTGCCAATTTAGACAAAGCTCTTAGTGCAGTATTTCTATCCTGGACAACAAGAAAACCTGCTCTATCAGCAGAGAATTCTGCCATTCTACTCCAATGTAATAAACCCAATTGCAAAGATAATGCAGCCAATTGACCAACTCCACCTAAAACAGCAGTTATTACACCTACCCCAAGGCTACCTAAAATATAAGCAATAGTCTTATTCAACATATGATCAAATTTATTGTGTCCTAATTCATGACCTATAACAAAAAGTAATTCTTCTTCTGTAAGGATTTCTGTAAGGCCGCTTGTAACAACAACAAATTTTCTATCCATTCCCATTGCAAAAGCATTAGGAACCTCTGCAGTTTGAAGGAAAAATTCAGGTTCATAAGGTAAATCCAAAATTTCTATTGCTTCTCTATAAACTTTGTAAAGCCTTGAATATTGATTAGGAGTAACTCTTAAAGCTTGCCCAGTAAAGATAACATACAGTGCTTCTTCACTAAATATCTTATTCAATATTTTAAATAACTGTGGTAGAAGTGGTATTTTCTTTAACCCCTCTGTAGCGACAGAATCAAATTTATGTTGAATAGCTTTGAGAGATATTCCTGGAAACTTTAGTTTACCACTATCAGTCTTAGGCAAAGTAGTAGCTTGCATTCTGCTTCACCTCCTTATAAGGGATAGAACTTTATTGACTTTTTCAACAAAAACATCCAGAATAGCTTGGCTATGAGAGTAATTAATATAGTTAGGCTCAACAGGATGAGGAGCTAATACGATACCTTCACTTAGCAAAGCTTTATAAAAATCTATAAAAGAAATTATGTCCATATTACCAAGATTTTCCAAGCTTTCTATCCTATCATTAGAAAAATAAAAACAAAACATGCCATTTGTATGGTTTATTTTTAAGTAATCATCTTTTACATTCCTAACTATAAAATCAACCTTACTTTTGATAATATTATAAAAATCGGGTATAGACTTAATTATTGATAATACCTTGTATCCAGTAAAAACTGATATAGGATGCCCTGCAAAAACACCACTGTGCGACATATTTCCAATCGGTGCCATAACTTCCATATATTCTTTACTTGATACTATTGCTCCAATAGGGAATCCTCCACCTATAACTTTTCCTATAACCGTTATATCAGGTTTTATATTTCTCCCTAATCCTTCAAAACTTTCTCTAAAACATGTCGATACTTCATCAAATATTAATAAACATCCAAATTTTTTTGTTAATTCTCTTAATTTATTTAAAAATTTATCAGTTGCCTTTATGAGTAAATTAGAAGTTTGTATAGGTTCAACGATAACTGCAGCTATTTCCTTTCCATAATTACTAAAAAATTCTTCAATTACTTCCACATCGTTATAAGGTAAGCTAACCGTATCCTTAATTAATCTCTTTGGAATTCCGCTGGATGAAGGTATTTGATTACCAAATTCATTGGATCCCGATTCAACTAATAAGTAATCTATACTACCATGATAACCCCCGTCAAATTTAACTATTTTCGACCTTCCTGTAATAGCTTTTGCTAACCTAAGTGCGATAGTATTTGCTTCTGTTCCACTGTTAACAAACCGTAGCATTTGATGATAAGGATAAGCTTCGATTATTATTTCAGCCAACAAATATTCATATTCAGTTGATAATCCACTATATATACCCTCATTAATTTTTTCCTTTAATTCATCTATTAATTCAGGATAAGCATCACCAAGTATGATTGATCCCCATCCTGAAATAAAACTAATGTAACTTCTGCCTTCTGTATCGGTTATATAAGGACCAACTGACTTTTTAATGTATAGAGGTTTTATATCGATCAATGGGAAAGCTCTAATTGGAGCATTAACTCCACCAACTAAATATTTTTTGGCTTTTTCATACATAATTATTGGTGCGGGTGGTGGGACTCGAACCCACACGCCCTGACGGGCACTACCCCCTCAAGATAGCGCGTCTACCAGTTCCGCCACACCCGCTTTATACCTTCCTTAATCGTTTATCGTTTTCACAATAAATTTTATAGCTGTCCTAACTTCCCCATTTATCTGGACTTCTGTAAAAGCAGGGATAGTAACTAATTCATAACCCAAAGGAGCAACATATCCTCTTGCTATAGCAATTGCTTTCACTGCCTGATTTATAGCTCCAGCACCAATAGCTTGAACTTCTGCTTTATTACCCTGTTTTATAACCGCAGCCAAAGCAGCAGCCACAGATTGAGGTTTAGATTTTGATGAAACCTTTAATACTTCCATTTTTTATTCAACCTCCCATAACTTTTCTCTTCTATTTATTTACACATTTACTATATAGTTCCCTTCAGTATTATATTTTCCTGTAAGTTCTGTGGTACCTCTTTATAAGTATATAATTCCATACTAAAAGTTCCTCTTCCTTGTGTAATAGACCTTAAAACAGTACTGTATCCAAATATTTCTCTTAATGGTACCAATGCTAAAATTTTATTTATTACATTATTACCCAACGATTGATATATTGATATTTCCTCTATTTCCCCATTTCTTGCATTGATATCATTTATAACATTACCCAAATATTCTTCAGGAACAATTATTTCTAACTTCATAACGGGCTCAAGTAGGATGGGTTGAGCGTTAGATAAAGCTAATTTAGTTGCTTCAAAAGCAGCAACTTTAAAAGCTAAAGGAGTTGAAAAATCTTTATCGTATTTGCCATCAATAACTCTAACTTTAACTTTGCTACAGGGGAAACCTGCAAGAACTCCAAAAGCCAATGCTTCCACTATACCCTCTTTTACAAATGGAACGATTTTATCAGGAATTTGATCCGTATCCACAAAAACCTTTATACCTTCATCAATAGGCATTACTTCAAGTTTTACATAAGCTGTTTGCAATTTATTACCAACTTGTTTTTGGAAATCATACTCCCCTACTGCTTTTTTAGTAATACTTTCCCTAAATTCCACTTGAGGTTTGCCAGAATGTATTTTTAAATTATAATCCCTTTGTATTCTATCCTTAATAATGTCAAGATGTAATTCTCCCATCCCATAGATAATTATCTGTCCTGTTTCTTCATTTATTTTATACTTAAAAGTTGGGTCTTCTTCAGACAATCTTTCAAGTGCTTTAAATAATTTATCTTCATCTGCCCTTGAATAAGCTTCTATAGAAGCGAATATCACCGGTTCCGGTACAAAAATAGATTCAAGGAAAAGATTTTTTTCCTCATCCAGCAATGTATCACCCGTAGCCGTTTTTTTCAAACCCAATATAGCTCCTATCTCTCCCATTTTCAATTCCTTAATTTCTTCAATATAGCTTGCGTGCAACTTTATTATCCTATTTGCTCTTTCTTTGATGTTCTTAGTTGAATTATACAAAACATCGTTTTCCTTTATACTTCCACTGTAAACTCTTACAAAAGAAACTTTACCTATAGAAGGGAAATAAGATATCTTAAAACATAAGGCTAATAATTTATCTGAATTTTCTAAAGTATTAACATAAATTTCTTTTTCTAAACCATTTTCAATATAAAAAGCTTTTTGTAAAAATCGATCCTTAGGTGAAGGTAAATAAAGTATGGCAGCATCAAGTAATAACTGAATACCAATGTTTTTGATAGCACTTCCACACAAAACAGGACTACCAAGATTATTAAGAGTTATCCTCCTTAAAGCATTATTTATATCATCAACAGTATACTCGGAATTAAGGTATTTTTCCATAAATTCCTCATCCAATGAAGCAATCTCTTCCAACATGTAGATTCTATCTTTTTCATATGTAGAATGATCTATATCTTCGTAAACATACTGACTCCCGTCCTCATTAACCCATCTAACTTTTTTCATATTGATCAAATCAACAACTCCAGCAAATTCATCTTCCCTACCAATAGGAACTTGGATGGGAATAGGATTTATAAGTAATTTTTCCTTAATAGAATTAACAGAGAATTCAAAATTTGCTCCCAACTTATCCATTTTATTAACAAAGAATATTATTGGAACTTTATATTTTTGAGCTTGTCTGAAAACTGTTTCAGTTTGAGGTTGAACTCCTGCAGAAGCATCAAGTATAATTATAATTCCATCCAGAACTCTAATGGATCTTTCAACCTCTATAGTAAAATCCACATGACCTGGTGTATCGATCAAATTAAACTCATAATCTTTCCATTTAAAGAAAGTTGCAGCACTTTGTATTGTTATACCATGCTCTTTTTCTTGGACCATATAATCCATCGTTGCAGTTCCTTCATCTACACTACCTATTCTGTAAATTCTGCCAGTATAGTATAGAATTCTTTCCGTAGTAGTAGTTTTACCAGCATCTATATGAGCAACTATTCCTATATTTCTTATTTTATCCAGATTTTTCATTTTACATCCTCTATTATTTTTTTAGTATCCAATTTAGTATCTACTTTAGTTGTAGCTTCCTTACTTTTCTTTATCTGGTCGATATAACTTTGTATAATTTTTTTCATTTCTGGATCTTTAGTATTAAGAGCATTAGCAAAATAAATTTCTGCTATTACCTTGTTTGACTTATTCCAAAATTTTCTACCTATTTCGAGATTAATGTATGGGTTTTGGTTTATCAAAACTTTAACCTCTGGACGGTAAACATAAATCTTAGAAATAATTATCTTATAAGCTTCAAAGGTTATTTCAGGCCTATCAATAAGGAAAAGTAGAAAATTATTCAAATCAATATGATTTAACCCCAAAGATAATGGAATTACACGATCAACAAGAATATCAAAAGGCAATATTTTTGAATAAATCAAATAATAGGTGGTTACATCATCGATAGAGAAAGGTTGTTTATTTTTCTTCTTATAATCGATAATAAAATCTATTTTTTCCTTAGCAATTTGGTATTTACCACTAATATAATATTGATTTGCTAATAAGTACTTTAGCTGAATATTATTTGAGTATATTTGTTCCAAATTATGTAGTATATTTTCTGCCAAGCTAAAATTTCCCATATTATTATAAATTTCAACGATGGAAGCTATAATTTGGAAAAACTCTGGGTTTGAAGGCTTAGTTATTTGTAACAATACTATCAAGTAATGAAGAATATTATCAATTTTTTCATTTCTTTGATAAGAAGCCTCCAAAAGTTTTACTACCAAATCTCTATTTTCATACAACTGATTAGGTTTAAGAAGATTATAAGCTTGTTTTAAATAAGTATAATATTCTTCAGGACTTTTTTCTTTATATAATTCGGCTAAAGCTTTATATATTTCAACGGATGGCCCTTCTTTCTTTAGTTTATCAAGTATATATTTTTTAGATTGATCAAATAAAATATCTTTTTGACTTTTATTATTCAAAAAGAAAACAATTGAAGAAGAAAAAAAGATAATAGTAATCAGAGACATAAAGAATACCCGCCAAAAAGAGTAATTAGATTTTCCTGTTTGAATTTCATCATTTCCGTCCTGAAGTTTATCATTTTCTGAAACAGGTAATACTTTCTTAGAAGAAGTATTCTTTTTCAGATTTTCCTTTTTTTTATACTTCTTTTTCTTATCCACATTTATAAAATTTTAACAAACAACATCAAAATCCTTGTATATTCAAAAGGGTATTTTATTTTATGGATAGAAAATATATTTTGAGGGGGTTTTGTAGAGTTTTATGGAATATTATGAATCTCAAAAAATATCTCAGGACATAGAAAAAACCATTTTTTCAATTCAAGAAAATATAAAAAACAAAAACTATAATTACATATCAAGCCAAATAGCAAATTTAAACACCCTTATACTCAATTACTTGCTGGCATTAGATTATGAAATAAGAAACTTAGACATAAAAGACGAAAAATTAAAGAATATAAAAGAAATAATTAATCTAAATCTACAAAAGATTACAGAATACTTAAAAACAAAAGATGAAAATTTAATAATAGATGTTCAAAATAGTCTTACTCAAATATATAACACAATTTTCCAACCTCAAAATCTGGAAACAACAAATTGGACAGACACAGAAGAACAAACCTTCTTTCAACTACTATCTCAAATATCAACTCTATCTAATAAAGTTTATCAATATTATCAAAAGAAAAATACAGGAAATATTTCTACAAAAGAAGAATTAAAGGAAATAGCGATAAATATACAAAAATTAATAGAAAAGATACCATAAATAGATTATGTTAAAAGCAATTCCTTTAAAAGTATTCCCACTTACAAGAGATATAAATAATAGTAACTATATTTTATTTGAATTTTTCCTCCTACTTGAAAACCTCTCTAAGTATAAATATAGTGGATACATAGAAGTTAAAGGATCCAAAAACAGTTTTATTATAATCATAGATGAAGGATTAATAGTTAGTTATGTTGATACAACTGATACTCCTCATGAAATATCGAATTTAATATTTAAATACAGAATAGAAGAAGAAATAAAAGCTATAACATATACAATGCCAATAGGATTTAGCAATATCCTAAGAGGATTTTATTTATTTGAAAATCAAATAATGAATTACAATTTAACAAATTACAGAGATTGGGAATCATTATTATTAAAATTAGCAAAGAAAAATACAACTGGAATAATAGAAATCGAAATCCAAGGACAAACCTATTATATGCTTATTAAATCTGGAAACATATTCTTAAGAACTGATACATTAAATAACAACAACTTGATAATATCTTCATACTACTACAATGAAGTAATATTAAAAAAAATAAAAAATGGGGCAAGATGTATTATTAATGTTACAGGAATAGATAACAAAGAATTGGAAGAAAAACTAAAAGAAAACGACATAAAACATTCATTAGTAAGAGAATTAGAAGTTAGGGAAGCAAAGTTCTTTGGCTTATCAGGAAACACAATATCTTTATCGCAAGAAATAATTGATTTCTGGGTTTCTACCCTACAAACTACAAAAATAGGAGTAAAAATAGAAGGTTTAGAAGGAAATCTCAATGCGCAAACCAAACCAGACCCCAAATTACCCCCAGATGTAATACAATTACCTTCAAATATAATACAAAGAATAAAAATAAGAGATAGAAAAATTATGAGTGGAGAAAAAATAATTGTATACCCCGAAATATTATAAGGAGAAGATGAACAAAAAATGAGGTTACTTATACTTTTTATAATTCTTGTTTTAACTATTTCATTACCCAATAATCAAAACCTTAACATCCTTCTAAATAAGTTGGAAAATTATTACACTTCAAATCAAATTAATCAGTTTAAACTAACAATGGATTTAATTAAAGAAATAGCAATAGAAAACAACCAAAATGAAAAAGTTATAGAATTTTTGAAACAAAAAATCCTAAACCAAGGATATAAAAACCCATTCATAACAGAACAATTAGCGGATACTATTTTTGATCTCGGTGATTATGAATTATCACAAAAACTATATACTGAAGCAATAAAA
>Ga0105160_1000235_pt1 | contig 27898 bp, 23 predicted proteins | sample GXS110809BmetaG_FD_89591 | JGI IMG/M metagenome (GOLD analysis project Ga0105160, IMG submission 89591) | Hot spring microbial communities from Gongxiaoshe hot spring, China to study Microbial Dark Matter (Phase II) - GXS 110809B | ecosystem: Environmental > Aquatic > Thermal springs > Hot...
GCTATTGCAATTTTTATACCTGGTAAAGTTGAGCTTTATGTAAATGGCAATTTTATTGGTTCACAAACATTTACTCAGGGCGTTTTAGATGGTGATAACTTCAGGTTTGGTAGACATAATGCAAGAGACCCTCAGTGGCTCCTCGGTCTCATTGACGAAGTTAGAATTTACAATCGCGCCCTTTCTGATGCAGAAATTAAGGCTTTATATGAGGCTACTAAGTAGTTAAGGGTTAGTTTTTTGTTATATTATGAAGTATCTTTATTTTATATTTTTTCTTAAATATTTTTACTTGAGCAAGATCAATTTCATGGTCTAAATCTTTATATTTAAAGCTGTGGAGTTTTAGCCAAATTTGAAATGTTCTTTTAATATTTCTAAATTTTTTTGAAGTTATTTTTTCCCAGAGCATAAATTTTCCTGATTTTACTTCAATACAGTGAATTTTATCTTTTTTAAGAGCAACAATGTCTATTTCACCCATTTTTGAAAATCTAAAATTTTTATCTAAAATTTCATAACCATTTTTAACAAGAAAATTTTCTACAAGTTTTTCAGAAAGTTTACCTTTATTCATCTTATTTGAACTTTTTCAATAACTAGCCCATTAGGATCTAAAAATATTAATTCATCAAATTTTTCTACTAAAGTTCTTTCTCCAAGGAAATAATACCATTTATTTTCGTGGAAATCTTTTTTCTGATTGTTTTTTTCGAAACAACCTTTATAGGTGAAGTTTTCTTCAACAAACTTTTGACATTCATAAAAAAATCCAAATTCTTTTGAAATAGTATTAAGATCAATGAATCTACAAGTAAGACGAGAAATTTTTTCTTTACATTTAGCTGGAAGATAATTTGGAATTTCTGGTAAAAAACAAGTACCTTCTTTAAAATTTTCTAATCCAGGGTAAAAATGTAGACATCTATTTATTTTAAAATTTATTCCTATAGGACTTTTTTGAGCAAGGAGAATTAATCTTTCTCCAGGATTTAAAATTAGACTTTCTTTAGTCTCAAAAAGTAAGGGATAAAGAACTTTATTAGTTTTTTCTAAAGTAAGATTTATAAGAGAAGTTTTTATTTTAAACCCTTCAAGATTTACAGAGCTTGTACCTATGTTTTGAATTTGAATTTCTTGAGGACTTGAAAATCTTGTCAGAGTTATTTTAAGATTTTTTGCAAATGGAGAAAGGGTACTTTTGAAGTTTAAAATATCCTCTTTACCTGTTTGGAAATTTTTGTTGACTGCTCTGGCAATGATAGTTATATTTTCATTTGGAATATTTGAAATTTGAAAGTATTTTCCAGAATATTTCCAATCTTTGAAAATTGGAAGTACCTTTATTTGGAAATTTTTAATTTCCTCATTATTTAAAAAATCATAACCATAAAGTTCAAGTCTTAAAATTCTATCTTCGCTTTTTGAAAGAAGATTTATCTTAGTTTTAATATAAGGACTGAATGTTAGTTGAGGTTTTTTTTGGCTTTCAATTTGAGTTTGTCTTTTTGTTATTTTTGGTTGACTTTCTTGAGGGATAATATGTTTTTTTAAGACTGTTTTAGGTATATTTTCTTTTGGAAATTGAAAATTTTTAAAAAAAAGATAAACACCACCACTAAGGAGGAAAATTAGGGTTAAAATGGCTATAAAGACAATATAGCCTCGCATTTTAAAATTATAAAGGATAAAAATTTTATGATAAAATTAATTTATGATCAATCTTCAAGCATTAAAAGACTATATATCGACAATCGCTAAAGAAAGAATGATACCTCAAGAAAGAGTGTGGCAAGCACTTGAAGATTCTTTAGGTGCAGCTCTTAAAAAAGAAAAAGCTCTTAAAGAAAATATTGTTAAGGCAAAAATTGATCTTGAAAGAAATACAATTGATTTTTATATTGTAAAAACGGTAGTTGAAGATGGAAAAGAGACAAAACCAGAAAGACAAATAAGTCTTTCTGAAGCTCAAAAGATAAAAAAAGATGTAAAAATTGGGGATGAAGTTTTTATTCCTATAGAAGGCACACAGGATTATTCTCGAATAGCTGCTCAAGTAGCTCGACAGGTAATTTTGCAAAGGTTAAAAGAAATAGAAAAGGAAGTTACTTATGAAGAGTTTAAAGCAAAAGAAAATGATATTGTTTCTGGGACAATTCAGAAAGTAGAGCCAAGAGTAATTTATGTTGACCTTGGGAGAGTTTTGGGGACAATGTTTATTTCAGAAGCAATACCAAATGAAAAATATAGATCTGGACTTAGACTAAGATTTTACGTTTATGCTGTTGAAAGAACACCAAAAGGAGTAGAAGTTTACCTTTCAAGATCACATCCAGAATTTTTAAAGAGACTCTTTTTTGTTGAAATTCCTGAAGTTGCTGAAGGCATTATAGAGATAAAAGCGATAGCTAGAGAGCCTGGTTTAAGATCTAAAGTTGCCGTAGTTTCTTTAAAAGAAAATATTGATCCAATTGGTTCTTGTGTTGGGCCAAAGGGCTCAAGAATTTTGACAATTATCAATGAACTTAATGGTGAAAAAATAGATATTATTTTATGGGATCCAAATCCAGAAAAATTTGTAATTAATGCTTTAGCACCAGCAAAAGTTCAAGATATAAAAGTTGTTGAAAAAAGAACAATTCAAGTTTTTGTTCCTGAAGATCAACTCTCTCTAGCAATAGGGAAAAACGGACAAAATGTAAGACTGGCAGCAAAACTTACTGGTTGGAAAATAGATGTAAGATCAGTTGAAAGACCACAAGAAGAAGTAGAATTTGGTGTTGCTGAAGCTTAATATGAAACTTTATGTTGTTCCAACTCCAATTGGTAATTTAAAAGATATAACTTTAAGAGCAATAGAAGTTCTTTCAAGGGTCGAATGTATAATTTGCGAGGATACAAGAAAGACAAATATTTTACTTTCTCACTACAATATTAAAGGGAAAAAATTAATTCCTTATTTTGCTCCGAAAGAAGAAAAGAAGCTGCCTTATATTTTAAATTTATTAAAAAAACATGATTGTGCTCTAGTAAGTGATTCAGGAATGCCAGCTATTTTAGATCCTGGTTATAAATTGATAAAAAAAGCTATTGAGAAAAAAATCCCTGTAGAAGTTTTGCCGGGGCCAAGTGCTTTCCTTACGAGCATTGTTGGTTCAGGGTTACCTTGTTTTAGATTTTTATTTTTAGGATTTTTACCTAAAAAGGGGCTTGAAAATTTTCTCAAAAAATATAAGGATTTTGATTTTACCATAGTTTTTTATGAATCACCAAAAAGAATTTCGAAAGTTTTAAATTTAATTGATGAAATTTTTGGCAATGTCTATTTTGTCATCGCTAGAGAAATTTCTAAGATTCATGAAGAATATTTAAGAGGGAATGTGAAAGATCTTTTAAAAATGTTAAAAGAAAAAAAAATAAAAGGAGAACTTACTTGTGTTTTTAATCCAAAATTTTATTCATTAAATTCAGATAATTTATGTATGTAATTTCTTTAGGAGGAAGTTTAATTGTCAAAAAAGAGATAAATGTTGAATTTCTTAGAAAGTTTAGAAATTTTATTTTAAATTACCTAAAAAAAGGTAAAAGATTTATTATTGTTGTAGGTGGGGGGAAGACAGCAAGAAAATATCAGCTTGGGGCAAAAAAGTTAAAAATTAAATCTAAAAATGATCTTGATAGACTAGGAATAACTGTCACTAGATTAAATGCCTATCTTGTCTATCTTCTTTTTAAAAAATACTCTTTTCCTCAGATAATAGATGATCCTCAAAAAGACATAAATTTTAAAGAAAAAATTTTAATTGCTTGTGGTTGGAAACCAGGTTTTAGTACTGATTATGTAGCTACGTTTTTAGCGAAAAAATATAAGACTAAGTTTGTGATAAATCTTACAAATGTAGATTATGTTTATGTAAAGAGAAAAAAAAGAAAAATAGGTGTAAAAACATTAAGTTGGGATGAATACTTAAGGATCATTCCTAAAAAATGGAAGCCAGGACTTTTTAGTCCTTTTGATCCTGTTGCTTCTCAGTTAGCAAAAAGATTTAAAATAAAGTGCATAATTTTGAATGGAAATAATTTAGCTCTTTTAAAGGAATTTCTTGAAAAAGGAGTTGTTCGAGGTACTCTTATAGGATAGAATTATTGAATTTGACAAAGTTAAGTTTTTGATTATAATATTATTATCATGGAAAGAAGATGTCGGGGCCAAACTTGAAACCTTTCTATTTTTGCTTTTGTTTGGCCCCGCATCGAGCGGGGCTTTTTTAATTCTAGAGACTGTTGAGACGAATGAAAATAAAAATTAAATAACTGAAGTTATTAGAAGAAGGCCAAGCTAAATTAAGGCTAGAGGTGGATGCCTCGAGACAGAGGGGCGATGAAGGACGCGGCCAGGCTGCGATAAGCCACGGGGAGCTGCCGAGGCAAGCATTGATCCGTGGATCTCCGAATGGGGTAACCCGCTGAAGGTAAACCTTCAGCATCCGCTTTTTGCGGAGGCGAACCCGGGGAAGTGAAACATCTCAGTACCCGGAGGAAAAGATACCAACAGGTATTCCCTCAGTAGCGGCGAGCGAAAGGGGAAGAGCCCAAACCAAACATCTTTAAAGATGTTTGGGGTTGTAAGAAAGAAGAGTTTTCAAGGTTACAAGATACTTAGCCGAAGCATCCTGGAATGGAGCGCCATAGAAGGTGAAAGCCCTGTAGGCGAAAAGTATCTTGTAATCTTTAAATCCCTTTTTGGGTACTCTTCTTTCTTGAGTAGCCCGAGGCCAGATCACCTTGGGTGAAGCAGCCGGTACTACCCGGCAAGGCTAAATACCCTCTGTCCTCGATAGCGAACTAGTACCGCGAGGGAACGGTGAAAAGTACCCCGGTGAGGGGGGTGAAATAGAACCTGAAACCTCTAGCTTACAAAGAGCAGGAGCCCGAAAGGGTGACTGCGTGCCTATTGAAGAATGACCTAGCGAGTTTGGGTTACCAGCGAGGTTAAGAGCGTTCAAGCTCGGAGCCGTAGGGAAACCGAATGGTCTGAATAGGGCCAAATAGTTGGTAGCCCAAGACCCGAAGCCGGACGATCTACCCATGCCCAGGGCGAACCTTGACGAAAGTCAGGGGGAGGCCCGAACCCGTGGACGTCGCAAAATCCTGGGATGAGGTGTGGGTAGGAGTGAAAAGCTTATCGAGTCCGGGAATAGCTGGTTCTCGCCGAAATAGCTTTAGGGCTAGCGGAGGTAAAAAGCTTTAGTGGGGGTAGAGCACTAATTAGCTAGTGTAGGGCTTTGCCCAGCTAGCTAGTTAAACTCCGAATACCACTAAAGCGTTCCCTCTAGTCAGTCTTAGGGGGCTAAGCTCCTAGGACAAAAGGGAAACAACCCAGACCACCAGCTAAGGCCCCTAATTTTCCTCTAAGTCGTAAAGGTAGTCCTCTTTCGAAGACAATTAGGAGGTAGGCTTAGAAGCAGCCATCCTTTAAAAAGTGCGTAATAGCTTACTAATCGAGAAAGAGGGCGCCGAAACATTTACGGGGGTAAGAGGAAAGCCGAAGCTGTGGCTTTACCCTAAAGAAAATTTTCTTTAGGGTAAGGGGTAGGCGAGCATTTCCTTTGCGTTGAAGGAGCATCCGTGAGGAGCTCTGGAGCAAAGGGAAGAGAGAATGCTAGGATGAGTAACCACAATCTTGGTGAAAAACCAAGACGCCGTAAGTCCAAGGTTTCCTTGGCAATGGAAATCAGCCAAGGGTTAGGCGGTCCCTAAGACAATGGCGAAAGCCGCAGTCGATGGGTAGCCGGTTAATATTCCGGCCCTACCCTAGTCTTGCAATGGGGTGACAGAGGAAATAAGCCTTTGGGTCTTATTGGTTTGGCCTCGAGGGAGAAAAGAAGTGGAGAAAGTCAAATGCTTTCTCCTGCCTTAAAAGGGCAAACTTCGCACTCCCGAGGGAGTAGAGCTTTTAGCTCTACAACAAAGGCGAAGAGCCTCTCGAGAAAAGCCTCTAGCGTTAAGACTAGGGTAACCGTACCGGAAAACCGACACAGGTGGACGAGGCGAGTAGCCTAAGGCGAACGAGTGATGCTCCCCCAAGGAACTCGGCAAAAAAGCGGGCGTAAGTTCGCGATAAGCCCTGCCCTGTTTTTAAAAACAGGGCCGCAGCGAAAGTTTCTCTGGCGACTGTTTACTAAAAACACAGCTCCCTGCTTAACTGGTAACAGGATGTATAGGGGGCGACGCCTGACCGATGCTAGAAGGTTAAAGGCGGGCGATTTTTGTCTTTCAAGACAAAAGTTGCCTGCTTAAGCCCTAGTCAATGTCGGCCCTAACCCTGAGGGTCCAAAGGTAGCGCAATTCCTTTCCGGGTGAGTTCCGGAGCGCATGAAAGGCGTAACGACTGGAGAACTGTCTCGGGGGAGTGCTCGGTGAAAATGCGATGGGCGTGAAGACGCGCCCTACCCGCGACGGGACGAAAAGACCCCGGGAGCTTTACTGGTGGTTCACATTGTTTTCAGGTAAAAGGTGCACAGCGTAGTGGGGAGGCTATGAAGTCACCTCTCCGGGGGTGATGGAGCCGCCAATGGAACACCCGCCATCTTTTACTTGAAAACTAACCCTTAAGAAAGCAAAAAGCAAATCTTAGGGGGACAGTGTGTGCTGGCCAGTTTCACTGGGGCGGTGGCCTCCTAAAGAGTAACGGAGGCGTCCAAAGGTTGGCTTGTTCTGGATGGACACCAGAATGGACGTGCAAAGGCATAAGCCAGCCTGACTGCAAGACCGACAGGTCGAGCAGGGGCGAAAGCCGGGCTTAGTGACCCGACGGTGCTTCGTAGGAAGGCCGGAGACAACGGATAAAAGTTACCCCGGGGATAACAGGCTGGTTGGGCCCGAGAGTCCACATCGACGGCCCAGCTCGGCACCTCGATGTCGGCTCACCACAGCGCGGGGCTGAAGCCGGTCCCAAGCGTTGGGCTGTTCGCCCATTAAAGTGGTACGTGAGCTGGGTTTAGACCGTCGTGAGACAGGTCGGTCTATATCTGTCGCGGGCGCTTGGAGGTTTGAGAGGAGCTGGCCCTAGTACGAGAGGATCGGGCTGGAGCAGCCTCTGGTGTACCAGTTGTCCTACCAAGGGCACAGCTGGGTAGCTATGCTGCTAAGGGATAAGCGCTGAAAGCATCTAAGCGCGAAGCCCACCTCAAGATTAGACCTCCTTACTAGCTTCGTGGTAGATGACCACGTTGATAGGCCCCAGGTGTAAGAACCGCAAGGTTTTGAGCCGAGGGGTACTAATAAGCGAAATTTAGCTTGGCCTTCTTCTAATAACTTCATATTAAAAAGCCCTGGTGCTTTAAGGATGAAGGCCATACCCCTTCCCATTCCGAACAGGGTCGTCAAGCTTCATCCTTCCGATGATAGTCTGCAGAAGCAGGCGAAAGTAGGATGCGCCAGGGCTTTTTAATTTAGAAAATTAAAGAATAAACTTTCAAGAATTTCTTTAGGAGAGGTGAATTTTTTAAATTTAATATCAGCTTGAGCTAAAAAATTTGTTAGTTTTTTTAACTCTTGATAACTCCATTTTTTATTAAATTCCTCGAAACGATTTATTGGAAGACCAAAAAATTTTTTAAATATTAGAGTTTTTAAAACGAAATTAAATTCACCTAAGAGCATTTCAAATTTTATTCCTTGCCTTAAATTTTTTTTCATTTTTTTTAAAAAATCACTTTTAGATTTTCTAAAAAATGCTCCAACTAAAGAGTTTTCAATATCTTCCCATATTGGAGAATTTTTAATCCAAAATGGCGGATAAAAAAGATCATTTATTACCCTTGAGTCTATTTTTTGGCTGTAAAGAGAAAGTTTTTCTATTTCTTTTAGAAGAGCTTCAAAACCATCATCATCTTGGAGAAAGATTTCTAAGAACTCTTTCTTTAATTCTTCACTAATTTGGATTTTGTTTGTTTTTATAATTTCTTCTAAAAAGTCTTTAGAAAAGTTTTTTAAGTCTATAATTTGAAATTGAAATTTTCTTTGATAAAAATTAAAAACCTCATTCTTAGGTAATTTTTCTTCCCAAATGACAAAAAAACTTTTTATCTCAGGAATATTTTTAGAAGAGAAAAAATTTTTAATAACAAGAACTTGCTCAGTTTTATCAAATAGGTTTTTATTTTTTTGAACGAGAAAAAAATTAAGAAAATTTTCTTCTTTTGCGTCTAGAATTTTGAAATTTTTGATGTTTAGTTTTTTTTCTAAATAAAATTTTAAAAGAGAAACACTAGGGCTTAAAAGAAGCAATGGTTGCATTATTTAACAGCCTCTTTGAAGTTTTTGCTAGGAGTGAATTTTGGTGTTTTCTTTTCTGGAACTTCAATTTTTTCTCCTGTTCTTGGATTTACAGCTGTTCTTGCTTTTCTTACTTTAAGTCTAAAAGTACCAAAACCACTTATTTTTACATCCTCACCCTTTCTGACAGCTTCGATAATACTGTCAAAGATATAATTTAATATTTCAAGAGCCTGTTTTTTTGAAAATTGGTATTTTTCTGATAATTTTTCTACTAAATTTTCCTTGCTCATAGCTTTTTTAGAGGGATCTTTTAACCAAAGATCACCTCTTTTTAAGTTAATTTATAAATTATAATAAAATAATGAGAAAATTTCAAATAGAAAAATCCACAGGCAGGTTTTTAGGTTTTGATGTAGGCACTCATAGACTAGGATATGCGGCTATTTATTGGACAAGATCTCTTCCAAGAATTTTTAAATTAGGAATGATTGTTAAAGATAAGGAGTTTTCATTTAAAAATGACTTCAGAAAAATAGAAAGTGCTATAAAAGAAATAAAACCAAAACTGGTTGTTTTAGAAAAGATTTATTTTTCTAAAAATGTAACTAATGCTCTTTATATAGCTGAAATTCAGGGTCTTATAAAATATGCTTGTTCAAAGAATAATGCAGATTTTATAGAAGTTCACCCTCGAACATTAAAACTTAAAATTACTGGAGATGGAAACTCAGATAAAGAAGATATGAAGTATTATATAAATTTTTGGTTTAAGAGTAAAAAAATCAAAAACGATCTACCAGATGACATCTATGATGCTCTTGCTCTTGCTCTTTATGGCTCTTTAATTCTTGTTTAGGCTATTTTTAAAAGCTTTCTTCTACAGCTTCGACAAAGTAAAAGAGTTTTATTTCCTATTTTAGTTTTTTGAAGATTTGCTTTCTGTCGATAAACTCTTACAGGATTGTACTTACTTCTTATTTTTTTTCTTTTTACTGCCTTTTTATAACTTATAAGGCAATTTTGACATTTCCAGCTCATGTTTAAAAAGAAAAATCAGAAAGATCTAATTCATCGAAGTCTTCTTTTGATTCAAGTTCTATTTCTTCTAATTCTTTTTCAATATCCTGCTCACCTTTTGGTTTAGGACCAAATTTTATTCTTTCAGCTATTATTTCTGTTTTGGTAACTTTTTGACCTTGGCTATTTTCATAATTTCTTGTATGAAGCCTACCTTCGACATAAATCATTCTTCCTTTTTGAAGAAATTTATTACAAAGTTCAGCTAACTTGCCCCAGGCCACTATTGAATGATACTCAGCTTCTTGTTTTTTATTACCGTTTTTATCAATATAAACTCTGTTTGTTGCTAACGTCATTTTAGCTATTGGTTGACCAGCGGGAAGAACTTTAAAATCTACATCTTGTGTTAAATTTCCTACTAAAATCACTTTATTTACATTCATGTTTTTAATATTTCATTTAATTTTTCTTCCAAACTTAACTCTTGTTGTTTTTTAACTTTTTCTTTCTTTTTAACTATAATGAATTGCCTTACCTGATTTGAAGTACTTAAGAATTTTTCTAAATCTTTTACTCTATTTTTATCTATGTAGCCTAAAAAATAATAAAGCCTTCCAAATTTTGGGTGTTCTTTTAATATTTTTTCTTCTAAAATCTCTACAAAAAACTCTTTTATTTTTTCTTTTACGGGCGAGTTTTCTTCAGTCCAGATACCTACTTCGTAAAACCTTAAATTTTCCATAAATATAATTTTAAATTAAAAATTTTAAAAAGCAACCCTTAATTTCATTGCACCTTCTAGTTTTTATGGTATAATTTATAAAATTAACATTTAAAAGCCATCATTGATGGCATCTAAATTTAATTATTATGGCAGAAAAACAAAAATTTGAAAGAAAAAAACCACACCTTAATATTGGAACAATTGGTCACGTTGACCATGGTAAAACTACCCTTACAGCAGCAATTCAATATATTTTAAAGTTAAAGGGTCTTATAGAAAGAGCAGAAACCGTTGAAGAGATTGACAATGCTCCAGAAGAAAAGGCAAGAGGTATTACTATTAACATTCATCACTCAGAATACGAAACTGAAAAGAGGCATTATGCTCACATAGATTGTCCAGGACATGCTGACTATATCAAAAACATGATCACCGGTGCAGCTCAGATGGATGGAGCTATTTTGGTTGTTTCTGCTCCCGATGGTGCTATGCCTCAGACAAGAGAACATATTCTTTTAGCAAGACAGGTAGGAGTTCCTTCAATAGTAGTTTTTCTAAATAAAATTGATATGGTTGATGATCCTGAAATTGTAGATTTAGTAGAAGCTGAAGTAAGAGAACTTCTAAAAAAGTATGGATTTCCTGGAGATGAAATTCCTGTCATTAGAGGCTCAGCTCTTAAAGCTTTAGAGGCTAAATCTTTAGATGATCCTTATGCTAAGGGTATTTTAGAACTGCTAGATGCTATTGATAATTATTTTTCAGAGCCAGTAAGAGAAATAGATAAACCATTTTTAATGCCTATTGAAGATATTTTCTTAATAGAAGGTCGTGGGACAGTTGTGACTGGTAGAGTTGAAAGAGGCGTTTTAAAACTAAATGAAGAAGTAGAAATTGTTGGTTTAAGAGAAACTCAAAAAACTGTTGTTACCGGTATTGAAATGTTTAACAAAACATTAGAGGAAGCTAGAGCAGGAGATAATGTTGGTTTACTTTTAAGAGGTATTAAAAAAGAAGATGTTGAAAGAGGACAGGTTATTGCTAAACCCGGTACTGTTACTCCTCATCGGGAGTTTGAAGCAGAAGTTTATGTTCTTACAAAAGAAGAAGGTGGAAGACATACTCCTTTCTTTTCTGGATATAGACCTCAGTTTTATATCAGAACAACAGATGTCACCGGTGAAGTTCAGTTACCAGAAGGAATTGAAATGGTGATGCCAGGTGATAATGTTAGCCTTAAAATTACTTTAATTTATCCTGTAGCTCTTGAGGTTGGTCAAAGGTTTGCTATAAGGGAAGGTGGAAAAACAGTTGGTGCTGGTGTAGTAACAAAAATAATAAAGTAAATACAAATTAAATTTTTAGAAAAGATTTTAATGATTAGGATTAAATTAAAATCTTATGATAACAAACTTATTGATAATTCCTGTCGAGAGATTATTGATATTCTTAAAAGATTCGGTGTAGAGTATAAAGGTCCAATACCTCTTCCAACATCGATTAAAAGATTTACTATTAACAGATCCCCTTTTATTTATAAAGATTCAAGAGAACAATTTGAAATTAGAATTAATAAAAGAATTATAGATGTCATCAAACCTACTCCTCAAATTTTTTCAATCTTAAAAGATCTTGCTATACCAGCTGGAGTTGAAATTGAAATAGAAGTTATTTAAACATGTTCTTATTAGGTAAAAAAATTGGTATGAGTCAGATTTTTAAAGATGGAAAAGTATTGCCAGTGACAATTATTGAAGCAGGACCGGCTGAGGTCTTAGAAATTAAGACAAAGCCTTACCTTGCTTTAAAACTTGGTTTTGAAAGATTAAAAAAACAAACAAAAACCCATCCTCCGTTTAGATTTATAAAAGAATTTAGATTTCCAGAAGAGCTTTTAGAGAAAATAAAAGAAATAAAAGTTGGTGATAAAATAGATGTTTCTTTTTTGCCAGAAAAAGTTACAATTAGTAGCATTTCAAAAGGGAAAGGATTCCAAGGAGTAGTAAAAAGACATGGTTTTAAAGGTGGACCGAAATCTCATGGTCAACAAGATAGACTTCGTCATCCAGGATCAATTGGCCCATCATATCCTCAAAGAGTTTTTAAAGGAAGGAAAATGGCAGGGAGGATGGGAAATAAAAGAGTAACTATTAGGAATTTAGAGATTGTTGATGTTGATAAGGAAAACAATTTAATAGCTGTTAAAGGTTCTGTGGCTGGTTCTCGTGGAACTTTAGTTGAAATAAGACCAAATTATATCACCCAAAAAGGTAAATTAATCAAAATATGAAACTCCCAGTTTACAATTTACAAGGTGAAGTTGTAAAAGAAATAGAATTTCCTTTTAATACGTCTTATAATGAAAGTTTAATTCATCAAGTTTGGCGTTATTATTTAGCCAAAACTCATTATCCTTGGGCTCACACAAAAACAAGAGGTGAAGTTAGGGGTGGTGGTAAAAAACCATGGCCTCAAAAAGGAACTGGAAGAGCAAGACATGGTTCTATTAGATCTCCTCTTTGGAAAGGTGGAGGAGTAACTTTTGGTCCAAGAAATGAGAAAATATATGAGTTTAAAGTTCCTAAAAAAATGAGATTAAATGCTCTAAAAAGTGCTCTTACAAAAAAAGCGAAAGATGGGGAGATTAAGATAATTGAAGATTTCTTGCCTCTAAAACCAAAAACAAAAGAAATTAGTAATTTGTTAAAAAAATTAAATATTAAAAGTGCGGTCATTGGTTTTTGTGATCAAGAGAAAAACTTAATAAAAGGCACAAGAAACATCGAAAAAGTTTTTGGAACTGAAGTTAGAAATCTTAACCTTAAAGATATACTTTGTCATAAATATCTTTTATTAGATATTAATGGGCTCAAGATTCTTGAGTCAAGACTAAATAAAAATGATTGAAAAAATTCTCTTAGCCACAATTTTAGTAATTGTTCTTTATGTTATTTTTGCTTACAATAGCCTAGTAAGGAGAAGGTTTAGAGTAAAAGAGGCTTGGTCTGATATTGAAGTTCAGCTTAAAAGAAGACATGATTTGATAGAGAATTTAATAAACAGTGTAAAAGGTTATATGATCCATGAAAGAGAGACTTTAGAAAGAATTATCCAGGCAAGAAATATGGCAGTCTCAAGTAAGAGTAAAGAAGAGCTAGCAGCAAATGAAACTCAGCTTGTAAGAGGTTTAAAAGAACTTTTTCTTTTAGTTGAAAATTATCCAAACCTTAAAGCAAATGAGAATTTTCTCGAACTTCAAAAAGAACTCACCCTCACTGAAGATAAAATTCAAGCAGCAAGAAGATTCTATAATCAGACAGTTTTAGATTACAATACATTTTTGCATATTTTTCCAAATAATATTTTGAATTTAATTTTTAATTTTAAAGAGGAACAATTTTTTGATATCCCCGAAGAGGAAGAACAAAAGCCAGAAGTTAAATTTTAATTATGAAGCTTAAAATTTTATTTGTGCTAGTTCTTTTACTTATAATTACTGGAGGCAGTATTTTTTTAAAAAAAATAAAGCAAAAGGAATTACAAACTCTAAATGCAAGATCAGTTTTTAAAAACGGAGAATTTATTCCTCAGAAATATACTTGTGATGGTCTTGATTTAAGTCCACCAATTTATATAGATAATTTGCCACCAACAACCAAAAGTCTAGTTATTTTAGTTCAAGATTATGATGCTCCTCAAGGTCTTTTTTTGCACTGGTTAGCTTGGAATATTGAACCAAAAAATTTCATAGAAGAAGGTTTTAAAGCTCCACGAGAGGGTTTGAATGATTTTGGTAAAATAAATTATGGTGGTCCTTGTCCACCACCAGGTAAAGCTCATCGATATTACTTTAAACTTTACGCTATAAATTCTTATCTTAATTTACCTAGTGGAAGTAAAAAAGAAGAAGTCCTTTCTTCTTTAAAAGATAAAATTATAGCTGAAGGAGAATTTTATGGTCTTTATTCAAGATAAATTATGGTTATAGAAAAAACTAAGAACAAGTTAAATTTTCTTTTTATAAAAAAAGATATTCCTACAGTAACAATCCTCGTTTTAGTAAGGGGAGGTACTGAGTATGAAAATAAAGAAAATAATGGTATTTCCCATTTTTTGGAGCATTTATGTTTTAAAGGAACAAAGAACTTTCCTAGCTATCAAGAGCTACTTTCAGAATTTGATAAGATAGGGATTGATTATAATGCTTTTACTTCTTATCAATATATAGGTTATTATGCAAAATCAAGTTTTGAAAATTTTCCTAAAGTTGTCTTTCTTGTAAGTGATATTTTGATTAACCCAATTTTTCCAGAAAGCGAAATAGAAAAAGAAAAAGGAGTTGTTATAGAAGAAATAAATTTGTACAAAGATACCCCTGCAAGATATATTCAAGATTTATTTTTAAAAGCACTCTACGGAGATCAGCCAGCTGGTTGGTTAATAAGTGGTAGTGAAAAAAATATTAAAAAAATAAAAAGAAAAGATATTTTGAAGTTTTATTCAAAGATTTACACTGCCCCAAATATTTTAGTTGTAGTTGCTGGAGATATAAAAAATAAAAGTATAGATCTTGTCTTAGAAAAATTTTCAAAAGTAAGACAAGGAGAAAGATCTTTAAAAAGTGTTTTTAAAGAACCAAAACTTCCAAACTTTATAATTCATAAAAAACAGACAAATCAGATTCATGTTGGTGTTGGATTTTTAGGCTTTCCTTTAAATGATTCAAGATTTGAAAAATTAGAAATTCTTGCAAACCTTATAGGTGGAATGATGAGTTCAAGAATGTTTGAAAAAATAAGAGAAAAGATGGGCGCTGCTTATTATATAAGAACCGAAAATGAAGGATTTTCTGATCATGGATTTATCGCTACCTTTGCTGGTCTTAAAAATGAACTTTTTCTTGAGGCTTTAAATGAAATTTTGAATGTCTATAAAGAAACAAAAGTAAAGATATCTGATGAAGAGCTTGAAAGGGCTATTTCAAATTTTATAGGAAGATTTTATTTAAGTTTGGAAACTTCAGATGATCTTGCTAGATTTTATGGTTTAAGTAAATTTTTAAAAGGTAAAATAGAAGAACCAACCCAGATAATAAAAAGAATTAAAAAGATTAAAAAACAAGACTTAATTAACTTAGCAAGAGAAGTTTTTAGAAAAGAAAGACTCTCTTTAAGTTTGATAGGACAAGTTGAAAGTAAAACTATAAGAAAATTAATTGAAAATTTTGACTGAATTAAAAATAATGATATAATTAATAAGAGGTGGCCCAAGAGACTGCCCTTTAAAGGGAGGAAAGTCCGGCCACCCATTTGGAGCTGGCGAAAGCCAGAAAAAAGTAATTTTTTCTAGGAATCACAGAGACGAAGTAAGGTGAAACGTATCTAATAGCCAAGAAAATCTTTTCTTGGTTATTAGATGAAAGCTTTAGGGTGACCTAAAGCTTTTGGTTCCTAGCTCTTGGGTGCAAGGCCGTGTAGCTTTTAAGCTACGAGCCGCTTGAGTTAAAAAGTAATTTTTAACCCAGAGTTATAGTCTCATAAACAGAAGCCGGCTTATGGGCCACCTCAGTAACTAAAAAGGGGGTGAAAGGATTCGACAGGAAAAGTATAGGTTAAAAAGGCGGGAAGGTCGCCACGCCTTCAAAGTGGCTTAAGAAACTGCCGTCTACGCTTAACTTAAAAAAATTTTCAAGGCAAGGAATTTTTTAAATTCCTTGCAAGCAAAACTGAGTGGTTTTACGGCGCTCAGTTTTGCTAAAACTTCCAACCGTAAACTTTTACAGGGTTTTGTGAGTTTTTTACCTGTAAAAGTATCCAAACTCACTACGCCCGTAGAATTTTTAACCTACTTTTCCTGGACGCGGGTTCAATTCCCGCCACCTCCACAAATAAAATATTATGGAGGGGATGGAATCTAAAAACTCTAGCAAAAGCAACGAAAAAGTTGAAAAAGAAAAATCAAAAACGCTAGAAGCCGCTAAAGATACTACTGAAGAGAAAGAAAGTGGTGAAAAGAAACAAAAAAGTGAAATAATTGAATCAATAAAAAAGAGATTAAAAGGATTGATTAAAAAAGAAAATCAAGAAGATCAAAAAAGTCAAGAAAGAGAAGAAAGCTTAACAGTTAAAAGATTAAAAGGTTTTCTTTCATTTTTAGGAGTACTCTTTTATCTTGGAGCTAGTAAAGTGCTTGATTTGGGCTATAAATTATATAGAAATATTTTCGAGAGTATAGTTAAAGCTAAAGAATAAAAAATGTTAAATTTAGAAGAATTAAAAGAAATTATAGAAAGTCTTGATAAAGAGGAATTAGAGAAATTTTTTGAAATTTTAGGAGAAAGAGTGGAAAAAAGACTTCAAGAATTAAATCAGCCAAATCCACTAGAGAGAATTTTAGAAGAAGTTTCAAGTTTTAAGGAAAATGAAATAATTAAGAATAATTTAAGCGAGGAATCACAAAAGAAAATTATCTTTAATCTTTTTGTTGAGAAAATTCTTTTTTTGAAAGATTCTAATATTTTAAAAATTTTTCAAGAAGAACTAGAAAAAGTTCTTAAAGAACTTTCAGAGGTATAATTTTATTTATGGAAAAAATTGAAAACTTTGAAAAAGAGTTTAGATCCCTTTCAAAACTTGTCGAGAAACAAAAACTTCAAGCAATTCTCGAAAAAAAGAAAGATATTTTATTTTTGAATGACAGAAACCTAAGGTGTATAGACGAAGGTACGCCTGGGGGTCTTCATCTTGCTGGTTCTGGCGTACTTGTAAAGGATAAAAGCCTAATTAATTGGGATCTTTTTGATGGTATTTATTTTCATCAAGAATGTGGTGCTATTAACTTTTTTATAAAAGAAAATAATCTAGAAGAAAATCCAGATGAGTTTGCTGAAAAATTTACAAAAGATTTAGCTAAAGCTTATGGAAAGGAATTTCTTGGAAAGATAAATCTTAAAAGACCGAAGCATTTTCATAATGCTCTTGGCATTTGGATATGCGGTCTTCCTGGGTTTGATTTTTCTAAAGAAAAATCACTACCACCAGGTTTTATCATCAATCCTTTTATTGTTAAAGATTTAAATTACACTCTTTTTGAAATTAATTTAGCTTTAAATATAATAGAAAATAATGGCTTTGGAAAATTTCTTAAAGACGAAAAATTTTATCTTTGGTTTATTAATGAAAATCCAAAAAGATTTGAGAGAAACATTTCTTCAAATCTTAACCTCGAGATTATGAAATTTAACTTATGAAGTATTCTTTAGGTACTTCAATTCAATTTGTAAAGGGAGTTGGCCCGAAAATATTTCAAATTTTCTCTGATGAGGGGATTTCTAAAGTTGAAGACCTTATTTATTATTTTCCTTTCAGATACGATGATTTTAGTAAAGTAAAAAAAATAAATGAATTAAAATTAGGAGAAGTTGCTACTGTCTATGGAGTTTTAAAGACTGTTAAAGCTTATAAGATAGGCAAAAAGAAACTTTTTGTAGTTGAAGGGCTTCTTACTGACGAGAGTGGCTCAATTAGAGTTATTTGGTTTGGACAAAGATATGTAACTTCTTTTAAGGATAAAGAAATAATAATTGCTGGTAAAGTTGTTAAAAATAGCTTTGGCCTTCATTTGTCCCCTCTTCAGACACAATTAAAAGAAAAATTCAATCTCCATGTTGCCCGAATTGTTCCAGTTTACAGAAGTATAGGGAATTTAAAGACAAAATTTATAAGAAAGATAATTTTTGAGGTGTTAAATAACCTTAATTGGAGCGAAGTTAAAGAGTTTTTGCCAGATTTTATAATTTCAAAATTTAATCTAATTTCTCTTTCTGAGGCAATAAAGAAAATTCATTTTCCCGAAAGCGAAGAGGACATAAGTAAGAGTAAGAAAAGATTTATTTTTCAAGACCTTTTAATTTTTCATCTTAAGATTTTAAAAGAAGAAAAAATTCTAGAAAAAAAGACAGCTCCCCAAATAAAAATATTTGAAGAAAAAACAAAAGAAATTTTAGATTTTGATCTTACTGAGGATCAAAAAAAAGCTTGGGAGGAAATCAAAAAAGATCTTTCTCAGACAAAACCTATGGGAAGACTTTTACAGGGTGATGTTGGTACAGGTAAAACTATTTTAAGTCAAATGGCAGCTTTAAATGTTGCTCTAAATGGATATCAAGTTGTTTTTATGGCTCCAACTGAAATTTTAGCCAAACAACATTTTTTGAATTTTCTTTCAAGATTTTCAAAATTTAACCTTGTAATTGGTTTTATTTCTTCAAAAGAAACTTTATTTGGTTTTGGTAATGCTTGGACGAAGATTTCAAGAAAGAAGTTTTTAGAAAATGTAGTTATGAAAAAAATTGACATCATTATTGGAACTCATGCCCTAATAGGCGAGGATATAAGATTTAAAAAAATTGGCTTAATTATAGTTGATGAACAACAAAGATTTGGTGTTGAGCAAAGAGTAAAATTAATTGAAAAAGCAGATCATCCAGAGATATTTCCTCATTTTCTTTCCTTAACAGCCACACCAATTCCTCGAACAATAGCTCTTATTCTTTATGGTAATCTTGATGTCTCGCTTTTAAAGCAAAGACCATACCCCTTTTTAGTAAAAATCTTTATTATTGGTCCTGATCAGAGAAAAAAAGTTTATAGTTTAGTAGAGAAAAAACTTAGAGATGGTTTTCAACTTGTTGTTATTTGTCCTCGAGTTGAAGAAGGAAAAGAATTAAAGGCTGTAAAAAGTGAGTACAAAAAGATAAAAGAGATTTTTAAAGATTTTTCTGTAGGGATTTTATATGGTAAAATGAAAACCGAAGAAAAAGAAAATGTAATAAAAGATATGGTTGAAGGTAAGATTCAAATTCTTGTTTCTTCTTCTGTTTTAGAGGTAGGTATTAATTTGCCAAAACTGAATTTAATGATAATTGAAAATTCAGAAAGGTTTGGTTTAGCTCAGCTTTATCAGATGATAGGAAGACTTTCTCGAGAAGGCCTAGAAAGTTTTGCTTTTCTTTTTGTAGAAAAACTTACAAAATCTTCTTATCAGAGACTAAAGGCAATAAAAACTGTAAATAATGGTTTTGAACTAGCTGAAATTGATCTTAAATTAAGAGGTCCAGGAGAGTTTTTTGGTAAATCTCAATCAGGTCTTCCTGATATTGTTATTGAAGGTTTAAATGATAAAGAATTAATGGAGGCAGCAAGAAAAGCTGCTCTTGAAATTTTGGAAAAAGACAGCAGTCTTAAAAGTTTTCCAGAATTTTTTGAAATCTTTCAAAAAAAAGGCAAAATTCTTTTAGGCTAATTTTAAACTTGACAAAAGTAAATATTTGAATATAATTTAAGTATAATTTAATTTCCCTATTTATGTTTTATTTTTAAAAAAAGGGGGCAAAAATAAATAAAAAAGCCCTTATTTTATGATTTCTGACCAAAAAAAAATAAAGGAAATAAGCCCTTTTTTGCCCGATGACCTTTTAGATATACAGTTTTCAAGTTATAATTGGTTTTTGACTGAAGGAATCAAGGAAATCTTAGAAGAATTTACTCCAACATATGACTACAGTCAGGAGAATTTTAAAGTTGAATTTCTTTCTTACAGTATAGGGGAGCCGTTTAGAAGTCAGGAAGAGGCTTTTGAAAAAGAAGTTTCTTATACAGCACCTCTTAGAATAAAGGTAAGAGTGACAAATCTTAAAACAGGAGAAAGTGAGACTCAAGATATTTATTTTGGAGAGATTCCTTTAATGACAGAAAGAGGTACATTTATTTTAAATGGGGTTGAAAGAGTAATTATAAATCAGTTAGTAAGATCACCAGGAGTTTATTTTTCAAGTATTCCATATGGGGACAGAAATTATTTTGGCGCAAGTGTAATTCCTCTAAGGGGAGCTTGGTTAGAGTTCCAAACTGAGCTTAATAATATAATTACAGTAAAAATAGACAGAAGAAAGAAAGTACCCGTGACAGTTTTACTTAAAGCTTTTGGTGTTGAAGATAATCAAACTTTAACAAAGATTTTTGAAGATGTTGATATTTCGGAAATAAGCTATATTGAGAATACTCTTAAAAAGGATAACACTCAAAATACTAATGAAGCTCTTATAGAAATTCATCATAAGTTAAAACCACTAGAACTTTCAACTTTAGATAATGCTATAAAATTCTTTCAAACAACCTTTAAAGAAAAACAAAGATATGATCTTTCCTATCCTGGTAGATATAAAATTAACAAAAGGCTTAACAGAGAGAGCACAAGTTTATTTTTAGAACTTGAAGATATTATTGAGATCGTAAAAGAAATAATAAATCTTAATAATAATCCCAAATCTAAAGGAGATGATATTGATTCTTTGGAAAACAAAAGAGTAAGATCTGTTGGTGAACTTGTTCAAAATAGGTTCAGGTTAGGAATGACAAGATTAGTAAAAAGAATGAAGGACAAAATAAATATTTTAGGAGAAGAAGCAATAAGCCCAGCAAAAATTCTTTATCCAAAAGACCTAACTTCAGCTGTTTTAGAATTTTTCCTTCTTTCTCCTTTATCTCAATTTTTAGACCAAACAAATGTTTTAGCAGAAATTGAACATAAAAGAAGGATGACAACTGGTGGCCCTGGTGGAGTATCTAAAGAAAGAGCTGGTTTTGAGATTAGAGATGTTCATCCAAGTTACTATGGGAGAATTTGTCCTATTCAAACACCTGAAGGTCAAAATGTGGGTGTGATTTCCTATCTTGCTTTTTATGCTCGACCTCAAAAAACATTAGGTTTTTTAGAGACTCCTTACTTTAGGGTAAAAAATAGGAAAATTACAAATGAAATTGTTTGGCTTACAGCTGAAAAAGAAAAAGATGAAGTGATTGCTAATAGGGCAATTGAAATTGAAGATGACTATATAGTTCAAGACTACGTTGAGGCAAGAGCTTATGGCCAACCTAAAACAGTAAGAGCTGAAGAAGTTACTTTAATAGATGTATCTCTTTATCAACTCTTTTCAATATCTCCGCTTTTAATTCCTTTTATCGAGAAAGATGATGCTAACCGTGCTTTGATGGGAGCTAACATGCAAAGACAAGCGGTCGCACCTATAAGATCAGAACCACCCTTTGTCAAAACTGGACTTGAAGAAAAAATAGCTCGAGACACTCGTTGGTTAGTCATTGCTCCTGAAGATGGAACTATTAGCGAAGTTGATGCAAATAAAATAATTTTAAAAACTAAAAGTGGTAAAACCCTTAGTTTCTTTCTTAAAAAATTCTTACAGACAAATCAATATGTTTGTATTAATCAAAAACCAATTGTAAGAAAGGGGCAGAATGTAAAGAAAGGTCAGGTTTTAGCTGATGTCAGCGGCACTTATCAAGGTGAAATTGCTTTAGGAAGAAATGTCTTGGTTGCCTTTCTTTCATGGGGAGGACTTAATTTTGAAGATGCAATCATAATTTCTGAAAAATTAGTCAAAGAAGATTATTTTACAACGATTTCTATAGAAGATTTCTATTGTGATGTAAAAGAGACAAAAATCGGTCCAGAAGAGGTAACTTATGATATGCCCGGAATTCCAGAAGCAAAATTAGCTAATTTAGATGAAAATGGTATTGTTAAGGTTGGAACTTTTGTTAAAGCAGGAGATATTTTAGTTGGTAAAGTTACTCCAAAGAAAGAAGTTGAACTTTCTCCAGAAGAAAGACTTCTTAAGGCTATTTTTGGTGAAAAAATTTCAGATATAAAACCAACACCTCTTGTTTTAGAGCATGGTAAAGACGGAAGAGTAATTGGGATAAACATTCTTTCAAGAGACAGAAACGATCCTTTAGAAACAGATGTTATTAAGAGGATAAAAGTTAAAATTGCAAAATTAAGGAAAATACAGGTTGGAGATAAACTCTGTGGTAGACATGGAAATAAAGGAGTTATTTCTAGAATTGTTCCTGAGGAAGATATGCCATTTTTACCTGATGGCACTCCTGTCGAGGTTATTCTTAATCCTCTAGGTATTATAAGTAGAATGAATATTGGTCAGTTATTTGAAACACATTTTGGGATGATTGCTAAAAAGAAAAACACATCATTTACCATACCAGTTATGTCAAAAATAAGCGAAGAAATACTAAAAGAAGAGCTAAAAAAGGCAGGATTTAGTGAAGATGGTAAATTTAATCTTTATGATGGTAGAACTGGTCTAAAATACGATCAAAAAGTTACTGTTGGTTACATGTACATGTATAAATTAATTCATATGGCTGAAGACAAGATTCATGCAAGATCTGTTGGTCCATACAGTTTAATTACTCAACAACCATTAGGAGGTAGAGCAAGGGGCGGAGGTCAAAGATTGGGCGAAATGGAAGTTTGGGCCTTAGAAGGTTATGGGGCAAGCGCTACTTTACAAGAAATGTTAACTATAAAGTCAGATGATGTTATTGGTAGAAATCAAGCCTACAATTCTATCATTAAAGGTGAAAAAATAAAAATTTCCGCAGTTCCAGCAGCTTTTAATGTTCTTTATCAAGAATTAAAAGGATTAGGCTTTAATATTGAAGTTGAAATTGGTACAGAAGTTAAAACCGAAGAAAAAGTTAAAAAAGTTAAAACATGAAAGGAGAAATTAAATCATTAAAAATTACTATTGCCTCACCAGAGACTATTTTAAGTTGGTCTTATGGTGAAGTTTTAAAACCAGAAACTATTAACTATAGAACTCAAAAAGCTGATAAAGATGGACTTTTTTCTGAGAGAATTTTTGGCCCTACAAAAAACTACGAATGTTATTGTGGTAAGTTAAAAGGAGTAAAGTTTAAAGGAATGGTTTGTGATAGATGCTTAGTTGAGGTTACTTCTAGTTATGTGAGAAGAGAAAGAATGGGCCATATTTCTTTAGCTATTCCTGTTGCTCATATTTGGTTTTTAAGAATTGTTCCTTCTAGAATTTCTTTAATCTTAGATATTCCTATTCAGCAATTAGAGAAAGTTATTTATTATTCTGCTTATATCATTACAAAAGTAAACGAGCTAGAAAAACAAAAAGTAAAAGAAAAGATAGATCAAGAATTTAAAGAATTGATGAAAACCGAAGATCCAGCTCAAAGAGAAAGAATAAAAGAGATCTACAATAGAAATATGATGGAATTGGAAAAAATAAAAGTAAAGTCTATACTTTCGGATGTTGAATACTATGAATATTCAAGGAAGTTTGGTGCTATTTTTGAAGTTTCAATTGGTTCTGAGCCAATTGTAAAGTTTTTAGAAGAGATAGATTTAGAAAAACTTAAAAAAGAAACAGAAGAAAAAATCGCTAAAGCAAAAGGAAATGAGAAAAAGAAATTACTTTTAAAGTTAAAAGTTATCAAAGGATTTATTAAAAACAAAACAAGACCTGAATGGATGTTTTTAACAGTTCTTCCAGTTATTCCACCAGATCTTAGACCCGCTATTCAGCTCGAGACTGGTACTTATGCAAGTTCTGATTTAAATGATCTTTACCGAAGAGTTATTAACAGAAACAATAGACTTAAAAAATTAATTGAGTTTCGAGCTCCAGAGATAATTTTAAGAAATGAAAAAAGAATGCTTCAAGAAGCTGTTGATGCTCTTTTAGATAATACTATTAGAAAAACTCAGGCTGTAAAAAGAACTGGAGGAACAAAAAGACCTCTTAAATCATTAGCAGAATCTTTAAAAGGTAAAGAAGGAAGATTTAGAAAGAATCTATTAGGTAAAAGAGTAGATTTTTCCGGAAGAGCAGTAATTATAGTTGGTCCTGAATTAAAACTTTATGAATGCGGTCTTCCAAAAACTTTAGCTTTAGAAATTTTTAAACCTTTTGTTATAAGAGAACTTATTGAAAGAGGGATAGCCACCAATCCAAGTCATGCGAACTATATTATTGAGACAAAAAGTGATGAAGTTTGGGCTGCTCTTGAAAAGGTAATAGAAGATAAATACGTACTTTTAAATAGAGCTCCAACTCTTCATCGTTTAGGAATTCAGGCCTTCAAGCCAGTTTTAGTTGATGGTCTAGCTATAAGAATTCCTCCATTTGTTTGTACTGCTTTTAATGCTGATTTTGATGGAGATCAAATGGCAGTTCATTTACCTTTAACTGACGAGGCTCAACTTGAAGCAAGAGAGATTATGCTTTCTTCTAAAAATATTCTTAAACCAGGCTCAGGCGAGCCAATAACTGTTCCTACTCTAGATGTTGTTTTAGGTTGTTACTATCTTACTCTTAAGACCCCTTCAGATGAAGAAAAGGTATTTTATGATGAAGATGAAGCACTTTTTTACTATGAAAATGGGCAAATTAACCTTCATGAAGAAATTTTAGTTAAGAGAGTTAAAAATCAAAAAGATTTAAAAACTACTGTCGGCAGAATTATTTTCAATAAAATTTTGCCAGCTGATTTTGATTTTGTAAATGAATTAATGACAAAGAAAAAATTGATAGAGCTTATAGATGAAATTTATCATAAGTATGATTTAGAAATTGTTGTCTTTGTCCTTGACAGTCTTAAGTCATTAGGTTTTAAGTATGCTGAAAAATCTGGTCTTTCTCTTTCGGTGAGTGACTTTTTAAGTTTTCCAGAACAAAAAGAAATGGTCTTTGAAGAAATTGAAAAAGATATCGAAAAGATTGAAGAAAGTTTCGAAAACGGTCTTATAAGCGAAGAAGAAAGAAAACTACTTAAGATAGAAATTTATTCAAGAGCTATAAAAAAGATAAATGATATGTATAAAGAAAGAGTTGAAAAAGAAATTTTTAACCCTCCGAGAATTATGATAGACGCTGGAGCAAAAGGTAACTGGGGACAGCTAACTCAAATGGCTTCTTTAAAAGGGCTTGTAACTAATCCAGCAGGAGAAATAATAGAGCTTCCTATAAAGTCAAATTACAAAGAAGGTCTTAGTCCTTTAGGTTATTTCGTTTCAACCCACGGGGCTAGGAAAGGAACAGTAGATACTGCTCTTAAAACATCTAAGGCTGGATATCTTACAAGAAGGATGGTTGATGTTGCTCAAGATGTCACAATTATTGAAGCTGACTGTAAAGATAAAACTGGTTGGATAATAACAAAACAAGATGCTAAAGAAGTTAATGAACCATTTTGGTATAAGATTTACTCTAGAGTAAGTTTGGAGAGAGTTGAAAAGGATGGAGAAATTATAGTTGATGTGGGAGAATTTGTTACCAAAGAAAAAGCAAAAATTATAGAAAGTTTAGGTAAAGAAAGTTTAAGAGTACGAAGTCCTCTTACTTGCAAATCAGTTTATGGAATATGCGCCCTTTGTTATGGGTTAGATCTTGCTTACGATAAACCTATAAAAATAGGAGAAGCTTGCGGTATAGTAGCTGCGCAGTCAATTGGAGAACCAGGTACTCAGTTAACAATGAGAACATTTCATGTAGGTGGAGTTGCTGGTTCAGCTGATATTACTACAGGAATTCCAAGAGTAGAAGAACTTTTAGAGGCAAGAAGTCCAAAGAATGAAGGAGTTATTAGTCCTGTAAGTGGAAAGATTGAAGAAATTAAGAAAGAGACAAAGTATTATAAAGTTTTGATTAATACTAATAATGGAAAAATTACAATTAATGTTCCTATTGTTCTTACCTTGAATGTAAAGCCTGGAGACCAGATAAATAAAGGAGATATAATTTCAAGTGGTCCTCTTAGTCCAAAGAAATTATTTAAATTAAAAGGGAAAGAAGCTGCGATAAGATATCTCCTTAATGAAGTCAAAAAAATCTATACTTTTCAAGGAGTGACGATTCATGATAAACATTTTGAAGTTATAATAAGACAAATGTTCTCGAGAGCTAAAATTATAGACCCGGGTGATAGTGAATTTGTTAAAAATGAAATTGTAGAAAAAGCAGTTATTCTTGAAAGAAATAAAGAACTTAAAAAGAGTGGCTTAAAACTAATTAAAGCAAAAGAAATACTTTTGGGAATTACAAGAGCAGCTCTTACAACTTATAGTTTTCTTTCAGCTGCTTCTTTTCAGGAGACTGCCAGAGTTCTGGTAAAAGCAGCCATAGAAGGAAGAGTTGACAAATTAAGAGGAATAAAAGAAAATGTAATTTTAGGAAAGAAAATACCAGCTGGAACAGGTGTCAGAGGTTTTGTTTTTGATTAAATTTTGCGCCGATAGCTCAGCGGTAGAGCACCGACCTTATAAGTCGGGGGTCGCTGGTTCGAATCCAGCTCGGCGCACGAGTTTAAACATTTAGAGATCCTTTTTTATCTTCGACTAATCTTTCAAACTGTTTCCTTTCAATAACTTCTTTTTTGATTAAAACTTTAGCTACTTTATGAAGTTTATCTATTTTTAATTCAAGAACTTTATTAGCTCTTTCTAGAGCTTGGTTAATTATTGATTTTACCTCTTCGTCAATAAGTTCAGCTGTTTTTTCTGAATAATCACTTGTAAGAAAGAATTCTTTTTGTTGTCTAGTTAAAGAAATTGGGCCTAATTTTTCTGACATACCAAAACGAGTGACAACTTGTTTTGCAAGTTCTGTTGCTATTTCAAGATCATTATGTGGCCCAGTACTTACATCAGAAAATATCAATTTTTCAGCTGCATAACCTCCTAAAGTAGAAGCTATTTCATCTAGAAATTCTTTTTTGAAATAAAAATTTTTTTCTTCTTTTGGTACTTTTAAAGTATAACCACCAGCCCTTCCTCTTGAGATTATTGATATTTTCTCTACTCTATTTGAGTGAGGAAGATAATGAGCAACAATAGCATGCCCAGCTTCATGATAAGCAGCGACTTCTTTTTCTTTCTTTGAGAAAACTTTTGTTTTTCTTTCTGGGCCCAAGATTACTTTGTCGATAGCTTCCAGAAGTTCCTTTTGTTCAATAAATTCTTTATTTCTTCTTGCCGCTAAAATAGCAGCCTCATTACAGAGATTAGCAAGATCAGCTCCTGAAAAACCAGGCGTTCTTAGAGCTACTTCTTTTAAATTTATCTTTCCAACTTTTTTATCTCTTAAATGAATTTTTAATATTTCTTCTCTTGCTTTTATATCAGGAAGATCTAAAACTATTTTTCTATCAAATCTTCCAGGTCTAAGTAAAGCTGGATCCAGGACATCTGGTCTGTTTGTAGCTGCAAGAACAACTACTTTTGTTTCTTTTTCAAATCCATCCATTTCAACTAGGATTTGATTTAAAGTTTGTTCTCTTTCCTCATGACTTCCTATAAGACCTACACCCCTTAATTTTCCGATCGCGTCAATTTCATCTATAAAAAGAATACATGGCTGATTTTTTTTAGCAATAGCAAAAGCATCCCTAACTCTACTTGCTCCAATACCAACAAAAAGTTCAACAAATTCAGATCCTGAAATATAAAAAAATGGAACTCCAGCTTCAGCTGCCGTGGCTCTAGCAAGATAAGTTTTTCCAGAGCCAGGAGGTCCTACAAGAAGAACTCCTCGAGGTATTTTTGCTCCGATATTGAGAAATTTTTCAGGGTTTTTAAGAAAATCAACAACTTCCATTAACTCTTCCTTTGCTTCTTGAAGATTAGCAACATCTTTAAAAGTAATTTTATTTGGATCATTTGGATTGTAAACTTTTATTCCTGATTTTCCGAAAGAAAATATTTGCATTGAACCTTTTTGAGTTTGTTTAGAAAGCGACCATAAAATCCAAAAAAGGATAACAAAAGGAAGGAGATTTAAAATAATGTTCAAGATTAAAGATATATTTTGAGGTTCTCTAAAGTCAGTTGGGATTGATGAAAATTTTTCTTTTTCGATATTAAGGAGACTTATAAGGTCATAAAAACTTGAATTTTGATCTTTTGGTAGTTCAAAAATTTTCTCTTTTGTAAAAACATTTATTTTTTGGGGGAAGACTACAA
>Ga0105160_1000236_pt1 | contig 27864 bp, 22 predicted proteins | sample GXS110809BmetaG_FD_89591 | JGI IMG/M metagenome (GOLD analysis project Ga0105160, IMG submission 89591) | Hot spring microbial communities from Gongxiaoshe hot spring, China to study Microbial Dark Matter (Phase II) - GXS 110809B | ecosystem: Environmental > Aquatic > Thermal springs > Hot...
AAAGCCGTATCTACTGTGATGAAAGAGATCTTTTCTGAGCGCGGGTCGCTCCACCCGTCACTCAGTTTCTCTTTCATCGCTCGATAGATCTCATAGCGCCCATCAGAATACCCGCGCTCGCGCAGCGACGTCTCGCAGCGCGCTTCTAGACGCGCTCGCACAATCTCTTCTGGACACGTCACGTAGACGACCCACAGCGAAGCCTTTTCGCTCAGCTCCGCGAAAAATCTCTGGCGCGCCTCAGGGCGCAAGAACGTCCCGTCAAGCACAACATGACGGTGCTTGTCCAAAGCACGATGCGCACGGACGATCATATGCTCATAGACGCGACGATAGTACTCGTCATCATACGAACGATTCTGCCCGAAGAGCCGATAGCCCACTCGATCTGTGCTCAGATAGCGTGCTCGCAACTCGCGCGCGATCTGTCGAGCAATCGTCGTCTTGCCTACGCCCACCAGCCCGCAGACCATCACCAACCATGGCTCCGGTAATTCTTTCAAAATCTCGCGCCAACGAATCATAAGAGAGAGTAAAGCATCACACCTAGGCCGTTGTCAAATTGAGAGCCCACGTGTACACTGAAAGCCATGCTGCGAGAAGATAATGCGGGTGTGGTGCTGAAGATTCGCGTCAAGGCGCGAGCGCGGCGCACCGGGATCGTTGGAGTGAGAAACGACGCGCTGCTTATCGAAGTGACCGCGCCACCGGAGCAGAACAAGGCGAATGACGCGGTCGTCGCGCTACTTGCAGGTGTTTTCGATCTTCCCAAGAGCAAGGTCGAGATTCTCTCTGGGCACAGCTTTCGCGAGAAGCTTGTGCGCCTGTACGGGATCAGCGCCTCTCAGTGTCGCGAGCTCTTGGGGATTTAGAGATGAACAGAAACGCGAGCGCCTCGCGCAGAGCATCGAGCGTTGCTCGAGTCACCGGCAAAGCGCGCTGAACCAGCGCACGAGCTCTGCGCGCCCCTGCTCCGTGATCGAATAAACGTGTTTTGAGGGGGGTGGTCTCCTGGGCTCAATGCGCATGGTGACTAATCCCTCGTCCTTAAGGCTCTCCAAGGTGTGATAAATCTGGTTCAGATGGCGCTCCAGAAGTGCCGCACGGGGTTTCCACAAGCATGTTTCAACTCATAGCTCGTGCCGGCCAGAAACTTAAGAATCCCAACAGCACATGTCTCAGCGAAACTATAAGCCTATACCGTACGCGATCAATTCTCAGGGAGGTTATGAGATGGCTTGTACGTAGGCACAATCTCCTGCAAAGCTCGAATGATCTCATCACAAGCGCCTTGCTCCGTGAGTTTTTTCAGATGTTGTAGATGTTTTCGAAGTAGCTGTGGGTCGATAGAGACGCTCGTTCGCGCCATGAAGATCTTGTCATATTTTGTAGCTACGGTGCCCTCTTCTGCCGTAAGAAGTTCTTCAAAAAGCTTTTCTCCCGGCCTAGGCCCTACGAACACAATCGGGATATCCCTATCAGGCTCATAGCCAGAGAGCCGGATCATCTCGCGAGCGAGATCGACGATGCGTACTGGGTCACCCATGTCTAAGACGAAGACTTCTCCCCCTTGCCCTAAAGCCCCAGCTTGCAGCACCAGCAAGACTGCTTCCGAAGTGACCATGAAGTAGCGGCGCATCTCCTCGTGGGTGACGGTGACCGGCCCACCGCGCTTGATCTGCTCCTGAAAGATGGGAATGACGCTGCCACGGCTTCCCAAGACATTCCCAAATCTCACGGAGATGAACTTCGTTGAGCTTTGACTGTTCATAGATTGCAGGACCATCTCAGCGACACGCTTGGTCGCGCCCATCACTGAGCTGGGATTGACTGCTTTGTCTGTAGAAATCAGCACAAACTTCTCGCAGCCGTGCTGCTGGGCTGCCTCGGCGACCGTAATCGTCCCAAAGATGTTATTCTTCACAGCTTCGTCGGGATGGGCTTCCATCAAAGGCACATGCTTATACGCCGCGGCGTGGAAGACAACTTGTGGGTGATAGCGTCCAAAAACTTGCTCGATCTTGGCTTTGTCCTGGATGTCCGCGATGACACTGCTCAAGCTGAGATGAGAAAATTTCTCTCGCAGCGCGTTGTCCAGAGCGAAAAGCCCGGTCTCGTCTTGATCAAGAGCGATCAACAAGCGCGGGCGAAATTTGGCGATCTGACGGCAGAGCTCGGACCCAATCGAACCCGCCGCACCCGTAACCAAGACAACTTTGTCTTTCAAATACGCTTTGATCTCGCAAACGTCGATGCGCACTGGCTCACGACCCAATAAGTCTTCTAATTGAACTTCGCGGATATCTGTCAAGCTGACGCGCCCGGTCACCAGCTCGTGAAAGCCCGGGAGAACTTTGATGCTCTTCAACCCCGCTTGACGGCCTAGCTCTACCGTCTCCCGAATGACTTTTGAGGAAACCGAGGGCATAGCGATGAGAAGCTCTTCGATCGCGTGCTGCTGGACGACCTGAGGGATCTCTTGCCGTCTGCCCAAGACGCGCACGCCGTGAATTGTCATGCCCTGCTTGGCTGGATCATCATCGATAAATCCCACGGGAAAATAGTGAGAACGCTTCTCCTGGAGCATTGCTCGCACGATCTGCTCCCCGGCGTTGCCCGCGCCGACGATCAAGACTCTTCGGCCTTCTCTGAAGAAACTGCCACGCCAGCCCTGATAGATGCGCTGTGCTGAGCGAAAGCCCCCAATCAAAAAGAGCGTGATGAAGTAATCGAGTATGAGGACAGAGCGCGGCAGAATCGCTGTCTGGCTTGCCCAGAGAAAGAAGACCGTTCCCAACGCAATGGAGCCGAGTGTGACCGCTTTGAAGACCTCGAAGAGCTCGGCAAAACTAACGTAAGCTAAACTCATCCGATAGAGCCGAAAGAGATAGAAGATAGGGAGCTTGAGCGCGAGCGCAATGGGAATCAGCACGCCGAGATTGCGAAAGCTCGCTAGAGGGATTCTCCCTTCGAATCGTATAAGAAAGGCTAAGTAGAGCGAGAGCCCAACAATCAGGGCATCTCCTAGAACCAGGAGCAGTCTATTCTTCCAGAGAGAGAGAGTGCGCGCCATCAGAGTAAAGATTTCAACGTTTCCACAACGTAGTCGATCTGGGCTTCTGTAAGATTATTATAAAACGGCAGTGCGATGGTACGTGCAGCAACCGACTCGGTCACGGGAAAATCCCCAGGCTTGTAGCCGAACAGTGCGCGATAGAACGGCTGTAGATGGATTGGACTGAAGTAGTTACTGCACCCGATGCCACGAGCCCGCAGTTCTTTAAGAATTCGATCTCGGTCGACCTGGGTATACTCCTCCCCAAGACGAATCACGTAGACGAACCAGCTAATCTTGACATGAGGGGCTACGTAGGGAATGTGCACGCCCTTGATGTTCTGTAAGCGCTCGTTGTACATTTGGGCAACGCGCTCGCGCTTCTTCAGTATCTCTTCTAAGCGTTCGAGTTGGGCGATGCCCAAAGCGCAGTTGATGTCGCTCAAGCGATAATTATAACCCAATCGTTGGTGCTGGAGCCATTCATCTCTTTCGCCGCGACCTTGGTTTCTCAAGCTGCGACAGAGCTGAGCGAGCTCTTCGCTGTTGGTGAGGATAACGCCGCCCTCGCCCGTTGTAATCTGTTTATTGGGATAGAACGCGAAGACAGCAGCATCTCCGAAACTCCCGGCCTTGCGACCCTTGTACTCCGCTCCGAGAGCTTCAGCTGAGTCTTCGATCAGCTTCAGATTATATTTGCGGGCGATGCGCTCGAGCTCGTCCCATTCAGCAGGGTGCCCAAAGACGTCCACAGCTAAAATCGCTCTCGTCTTTTCTGTGATCTTTGCCTCAATCTGGCGCACATCGAGATTGAGCGTCTGCGGGTCTATGTCGACGAAGACGGGCGTGACGCGCTCAAAGAGCAAGCAATTCGACGAAGCGACGAAGCTGAAGGGCGTCGTGATCACTTCATCCCCCTCCTTGAGATTCAATGCGCGAACGATCAGATGCAAGGCGCTGGTGCCGCTGTTGACAGCAATAGCGTAGCGCACGCCCGCATATGAAGCGATCTTGTGCTCAAACTCTCCGAGCTTGGGCCCCAGACTGAGATGGGGCGTCCTCAAGACGCTCACAACAGCTTGGATCTCGTGCTCAGTAATATCAGGTCGTGCTAACGGGATTTCCATATCCAAGATTATAAAGATTATAAGTGATAGGGTTTGATTACGCGAGCAGGCACCCCAACAGCTACGACACCATCAGGGATATCTGTGACGACAGCCGCACCAGCGCCAATGAGCGTGCGCTCGCCAATGCGTACACCAGGGATCACGCACGCACCGATGCCGACCTGAGTCAGCGCCCCAACTGTGACGTTGCCAGCTAAATGGGCCCCCGGTGAAATATGGGCAAAATCGCCAATCCGACAATCGTGATCTATCGTCGCTCCGGTGTTGACGATCACTCCCTCCCCGATAGCTGTGCCGGGGTTAATCGCGACCTGAGCCATGATCACAGTCCCAGAGCCGACAACAACATCACGCCCTAAACGTGCAGAAGGATGCACCGCTGTCGCAAGTTCGTATCCTAATGCTTTCACAGTCTCTTGAAGTCTCTTTCTCGTAGCGTTGTCCCCTATAGCTATGAGAATGCTGCAATGCCGATACTGAGCTAAGATCTCTTGCCCTCCGAGCACACGATAGCCGAAAAACCCTTGTCCGTGACGTTCTTGCGCATCGTCGAGCAAACCAATGATCTCATACAGCCCTTGTTGCTCTATAATATCTATGACGACCTTGGCGTGCCCGCTGGCCCCGTAGATGAGCAACTCGCGCTTCATAAACGATCACGACGAAAATCGTCGTTCACGCCGCCCTCACCGTAGAGGCCCTCACGAGTTACCAGAACGACCCAAAAAGTCTTGAGGATAATCTTGAAATCGAGCCAGATGGACCAGTGATCCACGTACCAGACGTCGAGCTTGATGCGCTCTTCCCAAGGGAGACGATTACGCCCGTTCACGAGCGCCCAACCGGTGATGCCCGGCTTAACATCAAGACGTCTCTTTTGGAAGTCATCATACAGCTCGACTTGGTACGGCAACGTCGGGCGCGGACCAACGAGACTCATCTCGCCCTTGAGAACATTGATCAGTTGGGGGAGTTCATCAAGCCCCCAGTTTCGCAGAAATCGCCCGACTCGTGTAATGCGCGGGTCGTCTTGGGCCACGGTAACGCCTAGCCCTTGATTGATCGCCCCCTCGACCATCGTGCGGAACTTCCAGCAGATAAATTTTCTTCCGTCCTTGCCGACGCGCTCTTGCTTGAAGAAGACTGGACCTTTAGAATCAAGCTTGATCGCAAGAGCGATCAGCACGAAGGGAATCGCCAGTACAGCCAAGCCCATAAGACTCACAACGATATCGAAGAGTCGCTTGATCAATAATTGGATACGCTTATCACGATAAGCAGCCCGATCCCAAAGCACAACCCCGTCCTTGATCATTGTATCGAGCATCTCACGCGATTGCTCATACTCAGCCTGGGTGTAGAGATGGGGCTCCAGTCCGGGCAGATCAACAATGCGCTTGACCAGGGCATAGGCATTCGGGCGCTCCGGGCCCGCATAGATGACGAGCAGATCGATGTCGCTGCCCACTGTATAGTTTCCCCTGGCGTAGGAGCCAAAGAGCACGACCCGCACAAGGGGAAGCTGCTCCGCCAGGGCGGGCAGCTTGGCTTTCAGCTGAGTGATAACTTCAGCTTGGCGCAGCTTGGGATAGAAGATTTTTACAGAACTCGATGATCTGCTCTGCATAGCGGATCAGCCTCTCAGCTTCGTGTTTTGTATAGCGCTCTCTCGGGGAGCCTGTGGGATGGGCATTGGGATAACGTGCGGGGATATAGACTTTATCCAACTCGAAAGCCCAGTTGATGAGTTCCTCAGGTAATGTATATCTTTTGGCAAGCTCCTTAAGTAGATCTGCCACGGAGTGCCCCCAGGCTTCCGCACCCAGCTTTTGAAAGACGGCTTTGGCAGCTTTCTCCGCAGCTTGCTGGGCGGAGAAGCACGCCCAGTCATAGAATCCGTGTTCCAAGTCGTGCTTGGCATGGTCGAGATCGCCTTGAGCTTGATCCATCCAATCGCGACTGCGCTCCATGTGCTTATTGTAAGCCTTTCATGAGATGGGATCAAGGGCCTATCCACATCCAACCAGATTATTCAACAGTTAAACCTTCGGCTTCTGCTGCGCCTTTGAGCCTCTCATCAAAGCAGAGAAATGAAACCTCTAAGCTGGTTCTGTTCCTCAAAAAGAGCGCTGATGCTAGATGCAGCGCGTCGAATCCTCTGAGAGGATATCTGTCTGCCAACTCCCCACCAAGCTTGACGACGCTCTCCGAAACCTCTACGATGAAGTATCTCTCCCAGTCTTTGTCTAAGTCCTCGACCATGCGCTTATACTCTTTTAGGGAAAGCTCTCCGGCGCGGTACTTGCGGGCAATCCCTGCTCGTGCCTCCACATAAGCCACCCGCGAAACAGAGATGACAGGCGCAGCCTCTACCTTGGTCTTCACGTCATCTGAGCCAGGCTCAGCAATGTAGAGCTTGACGAGGGCGCTCGTGTCCAGATAGAGGATCATCTTCGGTCTTCAAGGACGATCTGGGAGAGCGGGCGGCCACGCCCCTTCACCGGCTGTGAGGCCCCCTGAGGCTTCCCGCCTGCCCACGAAACTAGCCCCTCTTCAACTAATGCTATCAGCTCTTTATCTATCTTCTTTTCCCCCTTAGCTGGGATCAACAAAGCGACCAGTCTCCCCCTATTTGTGATCTCGATCCGTTTGCCTTCCTCAACTTGCTTTAAGTAGAGACTCAATCTATTGCGGAGCTCTCTGATCCCAACAGTCGCCATAGTTTTTCTCCCCGACACATCTTTGTGTGGCGACATTTTAGCATATTGTGGCTACATAATCAAGTATGTCGGAAGAGTGCTTATTGAGAAGCATGCTCATTGATCGATTATGAGATGCGCTTCGATTATCGAGTGTCTTCGATACACCGAACAAGCTTCTCTGCCAAGACGGGGATGGCGTGATATTTCTCGACATATTCGCGCCCGCGGCGACCCATCGCCTCGCGCTCTTCCTTAGGCATCTGAGAGAGCGTCATCACAGCATGAGCAAGGGCTTGTGGGTCTCGCGGCGGCACAGTGAGGCCACAATAGGCTTCTTCAACGGGGTTATTGGAGGAGCGCACCGAAAAGATCACTGGCTTGCTTGCAGCCAAGTAATCAAACAGCTTATTGGAGCTAACACCGTATTTGAAGACCTCAGCTTTCTCCAAGTTGAATATAAAAACGTTGGCTTCTTGAAGAGCTTCCGGTATCTTATCTTTGGGAACCGGATCGCGGAATTCTACGTTCTTCAGTTCTAGCTCCGTAGCCAGCTTTTTCAGCTTGGGCTTCTCTGGACCATCGCCGATCAGAATGAATTTGATCTGTGAATAACCTTGATTTTGAACGATCTGAGCAGCTTGGAGCACCACATCGAGGGCATTAGCTTGCCCGTGTGCACCAAGATACATCACTTTGAACACCTCGTCCGAATCGTGAGAATCAGCGACGCTAGCAAACCTTGACAGATCAACACCGTTGGGAATCCAGACAATCTTGCCACGGGGAACCCCACAGGCGGTGATGTACTCATGAGCCCAGGGTAATAACGTGATGATCCGTTCTGCACGATGATAGAGAAATCTTTCGAGCAACTGTAACGCTTTTGTAATGAGATGCTGTGCGCTGAGCTCGCCCATGTCAATAATTGTCTGTGGCCAGAGGTCGCGGACCTCCATGACGAATGGTACCCGGTAACGTCGAGCGATCGCATAGGCTGCCAGAGGAGTTAGCAAGTGCGGTGAGGAGCCGATGACCACATCAGGATTTTTGATCTCTGGCGCGATCTTGGGAAGCCTTCGTCCAAGCTGCCAGACATGGAATGCGAATGCTATCATGTTTTGCACCCTGTATCGGTCATTGTGTTGATACGATGGCGTACGAATCCAAACGAACTTGACCCCGTTCACATCTTCAATCCTCCAAACTTCTGCGGGCTGCAAGCGAACTTCTCGATGAAGATAGTGGTGGAAGCTAGAAGCAAAAATGACTACGCGATGACCGCGCTTGACCAACTCTTGGGCGAGATCGTAGTGGCGGGTTCCGCCAGGCAGATCTGGCGGATGGGCGTAGTGGTTGAGAATCCAGATGTTCATTGCTTGCTCTTAACTCTCAAAGAGATAAGGGGCTTCTGCCCGATGATAAAACATCGTCCCCATAACTCCAGAATAAAGAATCTAAAGAAGAATTCGCTGGTGTAGAGCGTTCGACCTTGCTGATATTTTGTATACAGGTCTTGGAGTTTGCGTATATGCACATAATGGTTCAAGAAAAGAGGGCTTTCAAAAACTTGTCGGATAACGGAGCTCAAATCTCTCTTAAACCAATCGTCTTCAGGTGTGGCAAACCCTAGCTTGCTTTTGCGAAGGCGAATCTTCTCCGGCAACACATCTTTAAGCGCTTGACGCAAGATATATTTAGTCCAGCCGTGCCGAATCTTCTGATCCAAAGGTATAGAGGAAACCATCTCCACAAGTCGATAATCTAAAAATGGTAGCCGAGCTTCAACAGAATGCGCCATAGAGTTCTTGTCCTCATAGCGTAAGAGCACAGGCAAGCTAAATTGTGTAATATCAGCTTTGATACGTTGCCCTAAACCACCGGAACTTAAAGGCCACACTCTCTCAACATGCCGTTCCCGGAACTCCGGCTGCAGAAGAGTATAGATTCCTTGAGCATAACGAGCACCTCGTATGTATCTCATTCCTTGTAAGATGTTGAGAGTTTTGAGAATCTCCCAGGAGCTAGCGAATCTGATGAACTCGGATAAGAGACGCACTTTATCACGCCTGAGCAACCATTTAAAGTAGAAGAGATAAAACTTGCGGTAGCCGCAGAGGAGTTCATCTCCTCCTTGCCCATCTAACATGACTATCACCCCATGCTCTCGGGCATGGCGCATCACACACCACTGAGCATAGATACTACTGCTGCGGAAAGGCTCCTCTTGATGCCATATTAAATCTTCTAGTTCACTGAGAAATTGGTCAGCTCTGGGGAAAACATAATGAGCTTCTGCTCCAGTTGCTTGCAATACTTCTTGAATGTACTCCCGCTCATCAAAGCGGCGGTCATCAAAACACGCGGAGAAAGTTTTTTGATGCCCCTGCGCATCCTGCTGCTTGGTTGTCAATATAAGGTTGTTAGCTACTGTGACAATCGAAGAAGAATCTAAGCCCCCACTGAGGCATGAGCCAACAGGCACATCGCTGCGCAAGCGCAAGCGGACAGCATCCGTAAAAAGCTCCCGAAAATGGGCAGTATACTTTTCATCGCATTCTTCTTGCGAATAGAGCTCTTCAGAAACGTCGAAATCCCAAAATCGCTCCAATCGTAACTGTCTCTCCTCTCTGTGAAACTCCAGAAAGTGAGCAGGAGGCAGCTTCTTAATCCTCTCAAAAAACGTTTCATTGGTGTGATCTAAAAGGCCCAAGGTGAGATAATCATATACAAGGCCTTCGTGAACTATACGAGGAGCTCCTAGCTCTAAAAGACATTTTATTTCCGAAGCGAACGCGAAGATATTACCATCGTACCAATAATATAAAGGCTTGATACCAAAACGATCGCGAGAGAGTATAATTTTTTTATTTGGTACATCCCAAATTACTATAGCCCACATACCATTGAATTTGTGAAAACACCGGGTACCCCATGTTTTATAGGCCTTAAGGATAACTTCAGAATCTGTCTTGCTAAGAAATCGATGGCCTAGCTGTTGCAGTTCGTTGCGAAGTTCTACAAAATTATAAATCTGGCCGTTGTAGGCTAGCCAAATCGAGTGATCTTCACAACTCATTGGTAGATGTCCCGCTGGGGAGAGGTCTACAATTGCTAGACGTCTGTTGATGAGTGCCAAATCCCATCTGTGGTTAGCCTCAGCTTTGTGAATGGGTACTTTTGGTGTAAAGGGAAAGCTTGCACTATAGACCTCTTGAGGAGTGTCAGCTCCACCAAAGATTTGGTATTCTCCTGAACTCATATTAGCCAAGAGGAAGCCTTCATCGTCAGGTCCGCGATGAGCTAACAACTGACTTAAACGAGCACAGAGCTTAGGGTGGATCTTCTCATTAGTAAGTTGGATAATCCCAGCGATGCCGCACATACCTACGTTATTATAGCACTTCAGCGGTGCCTATCAACTGCTTTGGGAAGGCAGTAGCGCGTTACGATAGCTAAAGCAGTGCCTACGAACAGATTAAACGCCACAGTGCGGAAGACGGCGAAGAAGAGTCCATAGAGCCAAAGCCCTAGTAGAGCGATCCCACTAGCTAGCAAAACTCGTTCCCCCTCCGGAGAAAGCTCGCGATAGTACTCTCTCATGAAAACGAAGAGGGCGGCTGCTATTAGTATCAGTAGGATAGTGGTTCCTAAAAGTCCTGTCGTCATGAGAAAATATGCAAGGATATTATGGATGTATTGGACTTTTACAGGACGTGAGCTACCGGACTCTTCAACAGAGGGGATTTCGAATGAGTAGCCAAGCCCTTGCCCAATGAAGGGGCACTCCCGGAAGGCCTGTAGAGCTATTCTCATCTCCTCAAGGCGATATATGATGTTCACATCCCCTAATTCCGAAGCTGATCCTGATTTTACAAGATTTTCTACAGTTCTTACTAAAGCTTGCACTCGGGCCTGAATCGAGCCAGCTACAGACGAGATCGGGATCATAGCCATTAGCAAAATGATCAAGCTCAAAGACCAAACCAAGAGTGTTAACCGCGATCTATTTGATCTTTTCGTAAGCATCATGCCCACGATAAGTATAAAGTTCATGATCAAAACAGCAATTTCGCTGCGGCTGAATGTGAGTATGATTGCTCCTCCCATGAGAAGCGCTATCGTCCAGAAGATCCATTTCCACATCACACTCTTTTCAGAGAGAGCTTCGACTAAAGCGATCAAAGCTCCAGCTAATATTGAAGAGCTAGTCGAAGACGCAAAGATCCAAGTCACTCGTCTATAGATTAGCCCTCCTGTTGAACTAGGGATCGGTTCCCATAGGCGTTCTTGCCAAAATGTGAAGAATACCTGCAAGGAGAGCCAGAGTCCGACCAGCATGAAGCTCCATAGCAGTTGGCGATAGACCCTCTTATCGCGCGCTTCAGCTGCCACAACGAAGAAGACAAGTAAAGGAGCGAAGGGCGCTAGCCCTCTTGCCCACTCGTATAGGGTTGTGCCACGCATGAGTGCCACAGGCATCGATAATAAGAAGACCGCGAATAAAGCAATAAGAGCCCCTGTGATAGGATGAGCTATGAGGATCAAACGGCGATGTAGTAAGCTCTTAAATAACCAAGAGGCTAAAGTGATACCCAAGATAGCGAGGAAGGCTATTTCCCCAAAACCAATCTCTTGAGGCGCTTGCGGGATGAAGCCTGTCAGCAAAATAGAGAGAAACACTCCTCGTAGCGGCTGTACGGCAATCCATCCTAGCAGAACCAATAAGTTTAAAATCCCCCATGTATAATAGGGCTCCTTAGGCCAGAGCAGTAGGTTAATGCCCAGAGAGGCTGTGATTGCTAAGGCTATGACGAGATAGAGCCATCTGGCTTGTTGTGATATCATGATAGATTATGGGAAAATCTTGCGACTGAAGATAAACGCACTGGCTCCATAGGTTAAATAAGCTAGTCCAGAAGCAATAGCTGCTCCTAGTGCGCTGTACCGAGGGATAAGGAACGCTGAAGCCAAAATCATCGCCCCTAGGGAAGCAATAGCTGCTAACGCTCCACACCAAGGATGCCCTATGCCAGTAAGCATGTTAGTATAGAGTATTCCCGCAGCAAGAGGAATCATGCCGGGGGCTAGGATCTGAATCAGCAATGTTGTGGCCCTATAATCATTCCCGAAAAGTTGAGGGACTATCCACGGCGCAAGTACAACAAGCCCCCCTATAGCAGGAATGTATAAAAGAACAGTGACAAGGACCGAGGTATGAGAGGGGGGCTGTCCGGATGAAGTACGCGCGAGTAAGACTAGCCCTACAGAACGGGCAATTTGTAATGAGGCCTCTGCAATCGGTGCAGCAAGAGAATAATAGGCAATTTGCTCTACTTGGTTAAGCCATCCCAGAGCCAGAATAGGCCAGCGTGAGTTTAAGAATAAACTGATAAGGTTTGCATAGATAAACGCAGAAAATTTAATTTGATTGCGCAGCTCTTCCCAATTTAACGATAAATCACGCCAGATTATTGGGATATGTCGAGTGATTTTCCAAAAGACGCCCAACGCTGATATTATATAAGATATAACGAATGAAAAAGCAATCTCCAATATATGGAGTTTGTTTATCCCGTTTAAAGCGAGAAGGAAGATGATAAACAAAGCTGGCTGCGCAATGAAGAGGATGGTGTAGCTTGCCAGACTACGCATTCCTAGTGAAATGCCCAAGCCATACATGTGCATCAAAGCAAAGGGGACTGAGAGCATAAACAGCATGACTTCGATAAAACCAAGTAACTGAAAGCCAGCTAGGCAGATTATTGCTCCCATGACGCTCACAAAAGTACCCCATATAGAAGCAACCCACATAGCATGAGCAATGAGCCTTTGTAGGCGTTCGGTGGAATGCTCTAGTTGGAATTGGGCTGTGAAATGCGTGTACGCATTATCTAGCCCTAGGGTCCCTAAAAAAGTGAAGATCAGGGTATAGTTTAGCGCGAACATGACTTGCCCCATCTCGCTTTTAGTCAACAGATGTGCTAGCAAGGCAAAGGCCGCAAAGCGTAAGAGGGAGTAGGTGAGTTGAGCACTCAGCACAAGGGCATGGTCACGCATGTTAGTAGTAGAGCAGTTTAAAGAGAGCTTTGGCCGCGAAGGTTCGCGCTCGGCACACAGGGCTATGGAGGTAACTCTCCCATTTTTTACGGTATTCTTCGAAGAGAGTGCGTCCGGTTAGCCGATAGAGGACCTCAACTTGCTGCACGTGAAATGCTTGATAAAACAGACTGGCAACATCTTTCAGCAGGAGGCTCTTGTGCAAGTGCTGCAAGCTATACAGAGAAGCCCATCCGGTATCGTATTGTGGCAGATAATGTTCTAAAGAAGCAATACCTTGATTGAAGAGGAGCCGTGCACGGGGATCGTTTGTAACCAATTCATATTCGAAAATCCCCCAAAGGGTTGAAATGAACCCATTGAGGATATGATAAATGCGAGCGGGCACCACCTCTTCAAAGAAAAGGTACCCTTCTTGATCTCGCGATAATAGCCCCCCTTCCGCAACGTCTACAGTAAAAGCATGAAAAGCCTTTTGAGCTGTTTCCAGATATTCGAGCTTCTTAGTCCATAGGTAAGCCCGCAATAATACAGAGATTGCTACAGATTGTGCTAAAGAAGAATACCAAGGTGCTTGGAGTGAAGGGGGATAATCGAAATTGTATGGCCAGAGAACTATTCCACTAGCCTGATATTGCTTGTGCGCAAGAAACCAATCAGCAAGAACAAGGAAACGCTCACGATACCGCGAATCACGTGATTGCAAGAACCTATGGAAGAGCGCAAGAGCAAGATGCCCTACTGCCCAAGGATTGTATTGGATGCCAACCGTACCGCTGTAGTCTATCAGAGGTACCCCTTGAGGATCAAAGGGACCATCATAAGACGCATCGGATGAGTAATCGAGGAAATATCCTACCATGAGGTCAGTAGGGCTTCTAAAGCGAGCTTCGTTGATTTGACCTGGTGCCGTCCACAGCTTTCGAACGCCTCCCTGCCTGAACACATATACTCTCCAAAGTCGGTAATAACGATCAATATGGCTGTCAGACTTTTTTAAGAGAGCTTTCATACTGACAAAGGGTCTCGGCACGTTAGGTAATCTCAGCGCAATACAGCCAGTTTTCTTACAAAACTACGGATATCTCCGTTACGTGTGCGTACAGTTACGGTTACTAGATAAGCTCCGCTCGCTATAGGCTGACCTACATATCCGAGCTTCCATTCTTGTAACGGGTCGTTTACAAATCCGCTATCAAAGATTTCCCGACCTTTTAGGTCAAATACTTGTATTCGCACGCTATGAATATCTTGATAATTGCTTATAGTTAGCTTGAGAGCATAGCGTTGAAAGCTCACACTAGGAGCTACTGTCAACTCGCGTGGAAAGCGTGCTCGAGGGGAACGCATAAGAGACTGGTTAGAAGCTGCCACATCCTGCCATACATCGATGGCAAACCGATACTGCGATTCTTGATTTAAACCATACTCCCCAGTCCAGTTGTCTTCCCCAACCCAGTAATAGATCTCGCTTTCGTAGGGAGCATCAGGGCTAGCACTTCTTAAGGCGGTATCCGCGTTTTGCCATGAGTACCCCAATCCATTCTCCATACAACCTCCTGCTTCATCCTCTTGGTAATTTATATAAAGATCGTCGAATATCTGGTCGAGGCCATAAGGCACGCTGTCTAATCCTTCACAGTAATCATGCCCCATAGCCCAACCAGGGTTAGTCAACAAGCGCGCCTCATTGGAATGGGTGAAGAAAAAACCAGTGGTAATGTGCTCGTACGGTGTACCCTCAGCTCCCATGCGAAGGCTCCATGTGTCTTTGCGAGGAAAATAATGAATTCCTAAAGCTTGACCATTGATAACGTAATAGCTGTTTTCATCATAAGGGATAACTACTCGGCTGTTTGGGTTATAGCTTCCCCCGATAGCGCTGAATACGTTCCAAGAACTCCTGAAATTTCCCAAAGGAATTGATGGTCTGGCCCATACGCGAATTTTCAGATAAGGTTTATGAGCCTCAAAGATCATCCAGACTTCGGCATCTCCAGCGGGAATATTATTCTTAGATTCTGTGCTGATATATCTGAGCACTAGAGATTGTCCTGGTATAAAGCTTTCAAGCATAGCCGAAAATTGTGGTGTGTCTGTGAAACCCCCGTTATTAGCTAGAGTTATCAATATAAGCCCACCCTTCCCGCCTGCGTAGGGCGTAGCAGTGACCGGTATATTGTCAAAACTGATATGATAGGCAAATTGTGAATAGTTCCCATTGATATCTTCAGCAGTGAGCTTATGGAAGTGATAGCGCACAGGTTTTCCATTCACGTAATATTGGACAATATAGGAAGACGCTGTCTCCGCAAATCCTAGGCGATCACTGGGGACCGCCATTGCTTCGTTTATAAACTTTTTATCATGAAATTCTAGCGCTATAGGATTAAAAGCAGCATATAAACGAAAATAGTATTGTCTATGATTATATAGACTGTTAACAGTATATGCGAGCTCCTTCCAGGATAAACTAGCTAGTAGTGTATAAGGACCTGACGGATCCGTACTCATATAGAGATAATACTCTGAGGCTCCTGGGACAGAATCCCACTGTAATCGGACTTTGCCATCATCAGGAATAGCTGTCAACTCATAATTGGCCATAGGAGCTTGAGGTGTGGCACTGACAGGGGCAGTCAGAGGGCTTTCTTCCCCAGCAGTATTGACAGCACTGAGCTTAAAGTAATAAGTCACACCATTGAACAGGCCTCTTTTAATAAAAGTTGTCTGAGGGTGGAAAACACTGGAGTGCCAACTGAAAGGACCTTGAGCAGAGAGGCTAATGTAGATACGGTAATACCAGATATTAGGTTCTGGGTTGGGGGTCCAATAGAGGGTGACTTGCCCATCTTCTCCTAAAGCAACTAATCCTGAAGGCATGCTAGGTTGAGCAAAAACGTTTTCTGAGTATCCCAAAAGAGCCCCTACAATGACCACAACAATAGGTATACACAGACCACCCATTCTCTTTTCCATGCTAACCTCCTAACATCGCTTTTATTGAAAATTATAGCAGTCAGAAATTGATTAAGCAAGTGAGGACGACTTTCATTGGCTTTTGAGAGAGCAACGGGCACTCCTGCAGAATCAATCTCCACAGCCCGGCCACCCAGCCTCTCACCTCTGTGACCGTCTGCATCAGGCTCCATCCCCTTTGAGCCCGAGCCTCCCCCTAGCTCATATGAGGCCCCAAAAGTTGCTTACCCCAGCAGGTCAGCTCCGCCAACACATGGCTCTGTTAAAGTTGTCGCCCTTTTGGAGACGAGTCAGCTATAGAGCTGTCTAGTATTAGGAGCAACAATAAAGATTCTAACTGCTACGGCACAGGTCGTTGGGGAGTGCGCAGTTTGTGTCAGTGGTTATGGGCATTTAGGCGCAGCGGCTTCATACATCCTCAGAAGACGGAATCCATGCCGTCAAATTCACGATCTTCTCTGCCGCGCGGCCATCGCCGTAGGGGGCTGCGCTCTCTGAGGGCGAGCGCACCGTCTTCACTGCCCTCACGATGCGCGCAGAGTTACATCCCACGAGCACGTTCCACCCTGCTTCGACTGTCTCTACCCACTCTGTCTCCTCTCTCAACGTCACGCAGGGCACTTTGAAGAAGAACGCCTCCTTCTGCACCCCGCCAGAATCCGTAAGAATAATTTTAGCAAACTTCTCTAATAGGAGCATCTCTAAATACGAGACGGGTTCGATCATCTGCACATGCTTCACCAGGAGATTAAGGGAGCTGAGCTGCTTGCGTGTCCGCGGGTGCAACGGCACGACGACCGGCAAGCCGTCCGCAGCGATTGTCTCCAATGCCTCAAAAATAGAGCGCAAGCGCTCAGGGTCGTCAGTATTCTCAGCGCGATGCACCGTCGCCAGTGCATAGCCCTTCGGCTGAAGGTGCAATCGCTCTAAAATCTGAGAACGTTTCTCAGCAAGTTGAACGTTATAGAGCACGGAATCGTACATCACGTCGCCCACGAGATGAACACCCTCTGTAATCCCTTCGCGCTCGAGGTTCTTCACGGCGGTTTCTGTGGGGCAGAAGAGCAAGCTTGAGACGTGATCAGTCAGCACTCTGTTAAGCTCTTCGGGCATCTTTCTGTTGAAGCTGCGCAAGCCGGCCTCGACGTGCGCGACGGGGATGTGCAGCTTCGCTGCCGCAAGAGCACCCGCGAGCGTCGAGTTCGTGTCCCCGTAGACCATCACGAGATCGGGTTTCTCTTTGAGCAGCACCTCTTCGATGCGCTTGAGCATCTCGCCTGTTTGATAAGCATGAGTGCCGGAGCCAACCCCCAGATGATAGTCTGGCTCCTTGAGCTGAAGCTCTTCGAAGAAGACGCGGGACATCGTGTAGTCATAGTGCTGGCCAGTGTGCACGAGGATCTCTTGAATAACGTGTTGGGGATGCTCGTGATTGTGCTTCTCAATCGCTCGAAGTATGGGGCCGACTTTAATGAACTGCGGCCGCGCGCCCACGATGTTAACGAGTTTCATAAGCTAGCTGAGAAATTTCTGGATTGCTTTGATGACTCGTTCTTGCTCTTCCATTGTTAACTCCGGGAATATCGGCAGGGACAAGACTTCACGGCTCGCCCGCTCGCTCTCTGGCAGCTGCCCCTCTCTGTACCCCAAGTGCGCAAAGCACGGCTGCAGATGCAACGGCAAGGGATAGTAAATCTCTGTGCTAATGCCGTGCTCTTTGAGGAATTTCTGGAGCGCGTCGCGCCGCCCCCCCAAGACCCGAATCGTGTATTGATGATAGATATGCGTTCTCTCAGGAGCTCTGTACGGCACAGTCAGACCCTTGAGCTGAGAGAACGCTGTATCGTACTGAGCGGCGATGTGCTGTCGGGCGCGGGTCCATTCGTCCAGATGCGCAAGCTTGACTCTCAGAATTGCTGCTTGGAGCGCGTCTAACCGAGAGTTCGTGCCCACGATATGATGATAATATTTGGGCTTAGAACCGTGTACCCTGAGCATACGCACGCGCTCGGCGAGCGCGTCGTCGTTGGTAACGACTAAGCCGCCGTCGCCATAAGCGCCTAGATTTTTTGTAGGAAAGAAGCTGAAGCACCCAAGATGCCCCAACGTTCCTACGGTGCGATCTTTGTATCGTGCGCCGATGGCCTGGGCTGCGTCTTCAATAACCGTCAGTTCATAGCGTTGCGCAAGTTCTAAGATCTCGTCCATCTCGGCAGGCTGGCCGTAGAGATGAACGGGGATAATCGCTTTAGTTTTCTCTCGAATCTGTGCGTTTGATTCGAGCAAATTTCGCACAGAGTCTGGGTCAATATTGAACGTCTGTGGGTCAATGTCGGCGAAGATGGGCGTCGCGCCGACGTTGCAGACAGCCCCTGCTGTCGCGAAGAACGTAAAGCTGGGGACGATAACTCTGTCACCGGGGCCGATATTAGCAGCTTTGAGCGCAAGCCATAAGGCGTCAGTGCCGCTGGCGACGCCGATAGCATGCTTGACTCCTAAATACTGGGCGACCGCGCGCTCGAAGGCTTCGACCTCTGGCCCTAAGATAAACTGCCCAGACTCGATCACACGCGCGATGGCGCTGTCAATCTCAGATTTAATAGACTGATATTGTCGTTTCAGGTCGAGAATAGGAATGTTCATAGTCTGACGATGCGCTCCTTGTTCTCTTGATGATAGCGGCGCCCGCAGTGGCACTGGGCGACCCCTTCTTTAAAGCTCAGTTTCTCGCCGCACTCGCAGATCCAGCCGCGAATCTGTGCCGGGACGCCATAGACGATCGCATACGGCGGCACGTCCTTGGTGACAACTGCCCCAGCGCCGATGAACGAATACTCCCCAAGGGTAACCCCGCAGACAATAGTCGCGTTGGCCCCGATAGAGCAGCCGCGCTTCACTAAAGTCTTGACAAAACGCTCGCGCCCTTTGGGAAAAGCTGCGCGGGGGTTGGGATCGTTAGTGAAGACCATAGATGGCCCGCAGAAGACGTTCTCCTCTAAGGTCACGCCCTCGTAGACCGAGACGTTGTTTTGAATCTTGCATCCGTCGCCGATCACGACATCGCGCCCGATGAAGACGTTCTGCCCGATAGTACAGTTCTTCCCAATCCGTGCCCCGCTCATGATATGACAGAAGTGCCAAATCTTGGTGCCTTCTCCGATCTGCACGTTCTCGTCAATATAGGACGACTCGTGCACGAAGTATTTCTCGCTCATAGCTCTAGAGCCATCCCTTGGGAGTCGAGCGATCTTTGTGCGGCTTCTAAGACGCGTAGCACTCTGAGGCCGTCGTGGCCGTCGGAGCGCGGGCGCTCCCCGCGCTCGATACAGCGTAAAAAATGCTCGCACGCGACCTGCAACGGTTCGCGATTCTCAACGGAGATTATAGATGCGCCCTCGTCGCGCGGGAGGAAGCGCCCCTCGGATCGAGCAGCGTATTTGTTGAACACCGTGAGCTTGGTAGAACTGGTATCGTCGAAGACAGCCATCTTTTTGCTCCCGATGACGACGAGCTTGCGGATCTTTTGCGGATCGAGCCAGCTCGCGTGAATGTGCCCCAGAATTTTCTTTGGGAATTCGAGTGTGATGAAGACCATATCGTGAATATCTTTTTGCAAGTAGCTTGCTCCATGCGCTTGAACGCGCACGGGTTCTCTCTCTAACAGATAGAGCATGACCGAGATGTCGTGTGGCGTGAGGCTCCACAGCACGTTCTCTTCGGTGCGAATGACACCCAAATTCAAGCGTTGGCTATAGAGACAGAAGATGTCGCCGAGATCGCTGTTCTGAACGATCTTTTTCAGCTGCTCGATGGCGGGGTGATACTCTAATAAGTGATCCACCATGAGCACGCACTTTTTTTTCTCGGCGAGATCAATGAGTTCTCGGGCTTCGACAGAGCGTAGGGCGATGGGCTTTTCGACGAAGACGTGTCTGCCCGCAAGTAAGGCTTGGCGGGCAAGCTCATAGTGTGTGACCACCGGTGTCGCGATGACCAGAGCACCAATGAGCTCGTTCTCCAAGAGCGCCGAAAAGTCTGAGGCTGTCTGGAGCTTGGAGTATTGAGCGCGGAGCTCTTGGAGGCGTTTGGAGTCGGTGTCGCAGGCGATGACGCGCTCTTCGCCCAGCAGAGCGCAGAAGTTTCTCAGGAGATTCTTTCCCCAGTTGCCCACGCCGACGACGGCAAGCTTATCGTGACCTCTCATAGCGATTGGGAGCGCCCAAGCGAAAGATATGCGGCGCTGTAAAGCCCTTCAGCGCGTTGCGCGTGTCATAGATAAGCGATGCGTGCTGAACGACTAATTTATAGTCAACGTTCGAGTGATCGGTCGTGACGATGACGAGATCGAATTCTTTCAGCGTTTGCGGGGTCAACGGGACTGAAGAATACTCTTTATCTGCGATGCGGCAGCTTGGAATATACGGGTCGTGATATGCAATATGAGCGCCCCACTTGAGCAAGCGTTGCGCGACCTTGAGCGCCGGAGATTCGCGCAGGTCATCCACGTCTTTCTTGTACGCTATTCCCAAGAGGAGCACACGAGCACCGTTGAGACACTTCTTGTGAGCGTTGAGAATTTCAGCGGCGCGGGCGACGACATATTCGGGCATAGAATCATTGATCTCGCCGGCAAGCTCGATGAAGCGCGTGGCGAAGTCATACTCTTTGGCTTTCCATTCAAGATAGAACGGATCGAGGGGTATGCAGTTATGGACGATCATGCCCCCGGATGTCGCGAATGTGTGAGTTCCCGCTACCTCCATGCTGTAGACGGGTTGGTGGTTGTTTGGCTGCGGTTCAATGTGGGTTAACTTCACGGTGAAATGCTCTTGAAATTTTGCAAAGTGATAGTGATGGATCGCCTTTGCCCTGTGGGAGAGAGCTGCCTTGAGTTTCTTCCGTTTCGTGGGAGAGAGAAGGTCAAGGAGCTGTGCAACTTGGTCAGCTCCGAAGACCTTGATAACTTGGAGAGGTTTTGTCTGGCGTTTCGCGTTTTGTACGTTGCGAGCGGGAACAATTCCTAGCTTTTGCAGCAAGAGACATACTTCCTCAGCCAGAGTTCTGTTGCATGTGCCAAACCCGATCCTAATGCTATGGCCTTGGTGCTCGACCCATCCATCACCGCGCAGGAGCCCGCTCAAAAAAGCGCGCATAAGTGGGGCATCGAGATGGAAGACAAGAGCAGGGATTCGAGCAGAATACGAGTTGCATCCACAGCCAAGGACATCCGTTAAGAGCCATCCAAAGATGCGTGAGGAGACCTTTACGTGGCGGGCTTTCCAGCGCTTATCGTCATAGATAGAGTACCTAATGCCGAGTCGCTTCAATATAGAAATCAGGTCCTCTATCAGCTCTGTTTCCCGGCAGTGGAAGGTGAACCGAACACGATCAGATTTATCAGTAGTTAAGCATCCTTCAGCCACGTAGTACCCGAGCAATCGCAAGAAATCCGGGGTCAGAGTGATAATTGCTGGGATAAGAGTAATCCTCCCGTGGCCGGTGTAGAGGCGCAGACCTGTCCGGGGCAGGGCCAGATTCGCCTCCACGTGAAGGTAAAGCGAGAGAGGTAAATAGTTACAGCGAATATACTCATATCTGGTTTCGTAGGGGACACCGAGTTTGCGCAACTCACGATGGAGTAGGTCCTTGTATTCGCTGAGAGGTCTTTCCTCTGGCTTCACCCGTACATCTGAAAAGAGTGCTTTATGAGAAGGGTGCTGGAGTTCCTCGATCAAATCAATAGTCTTGGGCGCCAGGTCTTGAGGGTAAGCAGTGACGAACGGCAATTCATCGCCGACTTGGAGGTGGCAAGCGGGCTTGATTGCCCACCCGTTGCCGTGGCGTACCAGCATGGGGTGCTTATCTGTCACGGTAAGGGTTCTGCCGAGTTGCGTCTTGATACGGATCCGAGGCCCCAGATAGCGTCGGCGCGAGAGAACCGTGATTGGCTGCCAGAGGCTTCGTTGCTGCTGAGGGTCCCAAGTCAGCGCTTGTATCCCATTGTTAAGGAAGAGCAGCCCATCTTGATCGCCGGCTTCATAGCGGGCAAACAATTCGGCGAGTGTCACTGCTTGAATCCGGTTCCCTTCTTTGATAAAGATGTACTCAGAGCCGTCCAAACAGTGCCCGCCTATCCCCGGGCCAGGATAGAAGGGCATAAACCCGAAGGGCTTGGTGCTCGCAGCTTCAATGACTTCCCAGATATCAATGCCCATCTTGTCGCAGAGCATAGCTAATTCGTTGACCAACGAGACGTTCACGATGCGAAAGCTGTTCTCTAGAAGTTTCGTCATCTCCGCGACGCGGGGAGAAGAGACAGTGAAAACTTTCTCTTGGATGATCGTCTCATAGAGGGTCTTGGCGATCTCGGTGCAGCGCGGGGTGACGCCGCCCACGACTTTGGGTGTGTTTTTGACTTTGAACTGGCGGTTGCCGGGGTCGACGCGCTCCGGCGAGAACGCGAGAAAGAAGTCTTCGCCGACTTTAAAGCCCCGGCTTTCGATCTTGGGTAGCAGTATTTCTTCAGTCGTGCCTGGGTAGGTCGTGCTCTCCAGCACCATCAGTTGATACTTTCTTAGATATGGTAGCGATTGATCGGTGACGTACTCGATATAGCTTGTATCGGGCTGCTTGTTCTTGCCCAAAGGGGTGGGGAGGCAGAGCGTGATGACATCGGCTTGGGCGACGGGGGAGTAGTCGGGCGGGCCTTGCACGGCGCGAAGTTTTCCCGACTGCACAACGTCTTGTAAGTCTGTTTCGAGCACGTCGGGGATATAGCTCTCCCCGCGATTGACTTTCTGCACGCGCTCGGGGTTGCGCTCGATGCCAATGACTGTGAACCCAGCTTTCGCTTTCTCAACAGCCAAGGGCAGGCCCACATACCCCAAGCCCATGACCACGATCACGGCGCGTCGAGAGCGAATCTTCTCTAGCAGGTCAAGATGGCTCATTGTTGCGTTTCTTGTTCTGGTTGGCGAAGATAATTCACGAAGAACGCCAAGAGCGTGCCGCCAAACAGCCCCAGCACTCCAGCAATAAGTACATTTAGAGTGCGTCGTGGCCCGATAGGCTGCTCCGGCACAAACGGCGCGCTCACGATGTCTATCGTCTCTGGGGTTTTGGCAAAGACCTGCTGGACTTTGCCCTCGAGAAGCTGAAGCTGCGTGCGTTCGTTCTCCAGCGACTGCAAGCGACTATGGAATTCTGGGAAGAGCTCGCGCCCGCGCGAATCGAGCTTTTGTAGTTCGCTCTCTAGGTTCTGAGCGCGGACATTTAAGGCTTCGAACTCGCGCTTGAGCATAATTCCCTGCAGGGTCGCGTTCTGCTCGCCGGCAGCTAGCCGTAAGAATTGGGGATTCTTGCGGATCTCGTCCATGCGCGCTAGCAGTTCTGATCTCTGAGCTGTTAGTATCTCTTTGCGTTGAGCGATCTCGCTCTGTAATTGAGCATTCACAGCGTCGAGCTGCTCTTGGACAGCTTTTTCTGTAGTGCTTATGCGCGTCAGCTCGAGCTCTATATTTGATTGAAGATCGCTTTGCAGCTTAGACTCTGTCAGCGCGATAACAAGACTGAGCGTCTCGCGCATTCTTTCAGGGGGCAAATCACCGGGGAGGCGCACCTCGAGCAAATCCGACTTTTCAACAACAGAAGCTTTCAGATTACGCTTGAGCCATTGTTGGACTTCGAGGGGTGTAGCGTGCTGGAATTCGGGGTAGCGGGGCTGAAGCTCTTGGGCTGCTTGGAGCAGAATCTCGTCAGACTGCACAATAGTAGCGACCTGCTGGAGTGAGGGGAGCTTCAGCTGAAGCCCATCTATAGTGGGCACAGGGCGCAAGCGCAGCAGCGCCCGCGCTTCGTATTCATTGGGTAGGCGAAACGAGAGCAGTGTTGTTAAGACAACAGCGACGATGAAGACCCCTAGAATGAGCCACTTCTTCTCCCAGATGACCTTCAGATAATCCCGAAGATCGAGCTCGTATTCGTCCAAGGCGCTGCGCCTCCTTGTGTCAGCGGTGCTTGTATCATAGCATATGCAATCAGCATGGGCAAGGTAGAGTATCATCAGGAAGCACTGAAGGCTACGAAGGACGCTGAAAAGTCATGATCCTGTGTCTTCCGTGCTCCTGCATGCCTTCCGTGTTCGTGATTTCAGACTCTAGACAAAGTGAAGAGAGATGGTGTATAATCTCTTTGTCTCTCTCATGACTTCAAAAGAAGAAGGAGGCGAAGCATCGTGATGATGCGTCGGCAGGTTTCCCGAGGTCTCTTCGTCGGGTTGGCAGTTGCGTTGATGGTAGGTCTGGGCGTGTGGGCTCAGTCGCTCTCTCTCTCCGTGGTTGCTTACAGCGACGCGGTGCGCTTCTCTGCCCAAGGCACAGTCAAGGAGCTGCGGGTGGAAGTGTTATCGCTCTCTGGCCAGAAGGTCTTCGATTCCGGGCCGGTCTTGAGCAATGCTCTTGATTGGAAGCTCCTTAACACTCAAGGGCAGCCCGTAGCAAACGGGGTTTACATCTACACGGTGACGGCGAAGGACTCCTTCGGGAATGTGACGAAGAAGCTGGGGAAGCTTGCGGTGCTGCGGGGCAAGGGGGTAGCTGCGCCGCCGCTGAGCGGGATCACCGTTGGGGATCTAGCGACAGGTAATCCCAGATTACAGGTTCAATGGGATGTCCCGGGGAACTTCACGATCCAAGGGAATTTGGGGGTAGGAACGGAGACACCTAGCAGCCCTATATATGTGCGAAATGCATCTCAAAATGCGTTAATTAATCTCGATGGGCATGACACAGGCTTTGGCGCTGGAGAGCTGCGCTTCCTCAATGATGGACAGACAATAGGTCGAGTGCTAGGCACCAGTCAGTTCAATTACATAGGGTTTATTGGAGGTACAGCTAGTACCATGTTCCGAGTCTTTACCGGGCCGAGCACGGAACGCTTACGCATCACCGGTAGTGGAGTAGTGGCTTTTCTTAACTCAACGGTAGGGATTGAGACAATAAGCCCCAGTGCCAAGGTCCATATCTCCAACACCGCCAATCAGCCCGCCCTGCGCATCGATAGCTCCGATGGACAAAATGCACTCGAAATCTATAACACCCAGGGCGGACAGAACTTGATCTTCCGCGTCGAGCGCACCACGGGGAACGTCTATGCCGATGGGAGCTTCCAGGGCGGCGGCGCCGACGTCGCCGAGCGCATCGACGCTTCTGAACACTTAGAACCAGGCGACGTCGTCGAGATCGACCCCGATAATCCGGGGAAGTTCCGCAAGGCCCGCGAAGCTGTAAGTACCCGCGTCGCCGGAGTGATCTCGACCGCCCCGGGAGTCGTGTTGGGCAACACCGACGCTATGGGCACGGATACTCGGCCGATCTTGGCGCTCGCGGGGCGCGTGCCCGTCAAAGCCACAGCGAAGTTCGGGGCGATCCAAGTCGGCGATCTCTTGGTGAGCTCGCCCATTCCGGGCTACGCCATGAAGTGCCCCGAGGCATCTCAGTGCATCGGCGCGGTCATCGGCAAGGCGCTGGAGCCTCTGAGCGAGGGCACTGGACTGATCGAAATTCAGGTCGTCCTGCGCTAACGAGTTCTCTCGCTCACTGCTTTTGAAGCGAGAGGATTTTCAAAAAACTAAGGAGGTCATCATGCGTCTTGCCAAGAGAGTCCTTCTTGGACTACTCTTGCTCTTTGTAGCTTTGGGAGGGTGGGTCGTCCAGGGCCAGAAGGAGCCCATCCCTCATGAGTACGTCAGGGACGAGCTGCTCGTACGCTTCAAGCACGATACCTCTAGATCCGTAATCAATCAGATCAATGCTTCGATTGGCGCTCAGGTGCTGCAGGAGTTCACGATCGTGAACAATCTGCAGCGCGTGAAGCTGCCACCCAGCCTCAGCGTTCCTGAAGCGATCGCGCGCTACAAGAGCAACCCCAACGTCCTCTACGCTGAGCCGAACTACATTCACAAAAAAGATCAGAACGTTCAGTTAACTCCCGACGATCCCATGTTCAATCAGCTGTGGGGGCTGCACAACACGGGGCAGACCGGCGGCACTCCAGACGCTGACATCGACGCCATCGAAGCCTGGGATATCTCGACGGGCAGCTCCAGCGTCGTGGTCTTCGTCATCGACACCGGCGTTGATTATAACCATCCCGACCTGAACGCGAATCTATGGCGAAATCCCGGTGAGATCCCCGGCAACAACATCGACGACGATAACAACGGCTACGTCGACGATATCTACGGCATCGATACGGCTTATAATGACACCAATCCCTTCGACGGCGACGGCCACGGCACGCACGTCAGCGGCACCATCGGGGCCATCGGAAATAACACCGTCGGCGTCGTGGGCGTCAACTGGAACGTCAAGATCGGGCACTGTAAGTTCCTAAACGACTCTGGCTCTGGGTACACCTCAGACGCTATCGAGTGCTTGCAGTACATTCTGGCGCTGAAACAGACGGGCAACCCCGCCAATGACGTCATCGCGACCAATAACTCCTGGGGCGGCGGCGGCTTCTCCCAGGCCCTCTATGATGCGATCAAGGCCCATATGAATGCGGGCATTCTCTTTATCGCTGCTGCCGGCAACTCCAACGCCAATAACGATACGGCGCTCTCCTTGCCCGCCAGCTACTTCTTGCCCAACGTGCTCGCTATTGCAGCGACGACTCACACCGACGCACGGGCGAGCTTCTCCAACTATGGGCGCTACACCGTGCACGTCGGCGCTCCGGGAGCAAGCATCTTGAGCACGACGCCGGGTAACACCTACAGCACCTATAGCGGGACGTCCATGGCCACGCCGCATGTGACGGGCTTGGCCGCCCTGATCAAAGCCCAGTTCCCGTCATTCAATTGGTACCAGATCCGCAATCGCATCTTAGCGAGCGGGGATGTGACCTCGGGGATGCAGAACATCACGATCAGCGACCGGCGTATCAACGCGTACAACGCGCTCACGTGCAGTAACGTGCCGTTCTTTGGGGTCTGGCGCCCATTTGATACCGCGAGCTGGCCCATGCTCATCGCCGTCTATTGGGTCAACTGCGAGAACCCCGCCGGCCCCATCAGCGTGACGATCACCCCTGGCGGGACAGTGCTCAATCTGCTTGACGACGGCCAAGAAGCAACTTCGGGGGACATCTACGCGGGGGACGGCATCTATTCAGCGATCTGGACAGGACCCGCTGACATCTGCACTATTGGAACGTTCACGCTCAATTTCTCCAACGGTGAGACCCGCACCGTCCAAGTGGGCGGCGTCCAAGGGAGCTATAGCTGCACCACAGCCACCCCTGGCTGGCGCACCATCACCGGGACGAATCTCAATCTCGGTGATGACACCTGGGCTACGGTTACCCCGGGATTTTCCGTGCAGTTTGGCTCAAGCAGCTACAGCACCGTATACGTCAACGCCAACGGTTTGATAAGCTTTACCAACAACACTGGTCTTCAGTATAACAACCAGCAGCTGCCCTATTCGTCGTTCACGACCCTTGTAGCGCCCTTCTGGGACGACCTTTACCCAGGACCTGGGGGCACTGGCTCAACCCAGAACGTCTTCTGGGAAGTAGTGGGAGCGGCTCCCAATCGCGAGTTAGTAATAGAGTGGCGCAACGTGGGACACTATAGCTGCAACTCGGATTCGACAGCGACAGTGACCTTCCAGGTCGTGCTCTTTGAGAGCACCAACACTGTGCTCTTTAACTACCAAGACGTGATCTTCGGCGGCAACTGCAGCGGGCTGGACAAGGGCGGCAGTGCTACTGTCGGCGTCCAGGTGAGCACCAGCGATGCGACCCAGATCGGGTTCAACTCGCAGATTCTGAGCGACAACCTCCAAGTCAATTGGCAGATGGTGCTGGGGACGCCGGCGCTCTTTCGCGTGGAGCGCACTACCGGGAACGTCTACACCGACGGGAGCTTCATCGGTGGCGG